>Ga0209800_10000686_pt1 | contig 46339 bp, 39 predicted proteins | sample Higcelweek8metaG_FD_187174 | JGI IMG/M metagenome (GOLD analysis project Ga0209800, IMG submission 187174) | Freshwater pond sediment microbial communities from the University of Edinburgh, under environmental carbon perturbations - High... | ecosystem: Environmental > Aquatic > Freshwater >...
ACATGTGTCCGAACAAAAGGGATTACATAAAATCTATTGTCCAGAATGTAGGGTTTTTTCAAAAATCTAATGTCCGATTGTAAGGGTTTTGAAAACCCAAAGTGTCCAAGCTATTGGGTACATTATATTAATTGTAAAAACTGATGAATCAAAAACAAAGAAAAAATCTCGAAAAACTAGTAATACCAGCGATTATATCGCTGGTATTTGTATATGCGAACATATATTACGATACAATGATTCTAAAATTATATGCAAAATTGCTTAAGAAGTATAAAAAATCTTTAGATGTTATGAATAAGGAAATGAGGTGATTTTATGTCACAATACTAAGATAAGTATTCACTACATAATATTTTAATACAACCCATTAAACTGATAGGATTCCCAAGGGATACTGATATAATGAATAAAGTTCAGGGAAAGCACTGGAACAGTGTTTATGATGAAGTTATAAGACAACTACAATTTATTTTGGAAAATAGGGGATAATGAATTTGTAAGCTCTAACTGTTAAGCTAAGTCAAGGCTGTAAATATGAGACGGTTTATGAAAAAAGTTAAGTAGGAATTAGATAAAATTTGTTGACTATATTCATCAAATGTGATTAAATATATATAATTAATTATAGGAAGTGATTTGATGGATAGAATCGTAACCTTGCAAAAAATAAATCGTTGGTGGTCTACAGGCAAAGTAGATACTCCCTTTCTATTTAAAGTAGTCCGAGACGAGTTTAATGAAATAACAGCACGTTTAGAAGATAGAAGAATTCTATCGCTTATTGGGCCTAGACGTGTTGGTAAATCAACATTAATGTATCAGACAATTGACTTCTTGCTTAAAGCCGATATAGACCCCAAGCATATTTTGTTATTTAGTGGGGATGAACCAGGGCTTTTTAGTAATAACGAAACAATCAGCGATATTTTGAACGATTACGCAAGAGAAGTATTGAACCAAAGCTTAGAAACCTCAGAAAATAAAATTTATATTTTTATTGATGAAATTCATTTCCTCAAGGATTGGCAGCTTTATTTAAAAAGTTTTTATGACAGACGATACAATGTTAAGATTATCATAAGCGGTTCATCTTCTACTCATTTGTTTAAGGATTCAAGAGAATCTCTTATGGGTAGATTGGATGATATTTACATTCTGCCGCTTGGGATGGGACAATTTACAAAGTTTTATTCAGCATATAAAGAAGAAGTGAATATAGACACTTTAAATAATCTAATTCCAGCACAATCCTTATTTGATAATCCAGAAGAATATTATCGTATTTTATATGAAAATAAGTATAAAATAGCAGAGTTTGAAGGAATGATGAACAAGGTTACCAAAGCCTACCTTTTAGTTGGAGGGTACCCTGAATACTTCGATACCAACAGTATACTGCTATGGCAAAAAAGATTAGTTGATGACATTATTTCAAGAGGACTTTACCGAGATATTGTTAGTATCTACAATGTCAAAAATCCAGAAATTTTGGAAAGACTTATGTATTACATTGCAGCTAATAGCGGTGGCGAGTTCTCATACTCAAATATTGCACAAACATTAGGTGTTGATACAGTCACAATTTCATCTTATATCAACTATTTATCACAGGCATTTTTTATTTCTATATGTGACAACTATTCGCCAAACATAGGTAAAGTGATTCGGAAGAACAAAAAAGTATTTATTGCAGATAGTGGCATTCGAAACGCCATGCTAAGAAACAATGAATTATCACCAAAGGATGAAGGTTTTCAAGTTGAGAATTGTTCTATTCAAATGGCTAGGAGTTATTGTGAACCAGAAAATTACACTGTATATTTCTGGCGTGATAATCAAAAAGAAACCGATATTGTTATTGATAAGAAGATAGGACTGTTACCGATAGAAGTGAAATATCGAAATACCATTCTTGAAAAAGAAATAAAAGGACTATTCGAATTTAAAGAAAAGTACAATGCAAAAACAGGAATTGTTATTACAAAGACTCATTTAGATAAAAAAGATGACATTATTTATGTTCCTTTCTGGATGATTCGATAGCATAGGAGGTCTATTATTATGATGTTGGAACTATTAAAATCAAGAAGAAGCATTAGAAAATTTCAAGGTAAAGAGGTGGAGAAGGAGAAACTGGATATAATACTAAAGAGTGCACTATTATCTCCTTCATCTAGGTCTAGAAAGCCCTGGGAGTTTATTGTTGTAACAGATAAGGAGCTGCTTTTAGAGCTATCAAATTGTAGGGAGAGCAGTTCGCGTTTTCTGGCAGGTGCACCAATGGGAATAGTAGTGCTTGCGGATAGTAGTAACTGTGATGTATGGATAGAGGATGACTCAATAGCTTCAATTATAATCCAGTTGTCGGCTCATTCGCTGGGATTGGGTTCTTGCTGGATACAGGTAAGAGAAAGGTTCCATTCAGATAATCTTAAAGCTGAAGACTATATAAAGCAAATTCTTGGTGTACCAGACCAATTAAGTGTTGAATGCATGATTGCCATAGGTTATCCCGATGAAGAAAAGAAAGCTTATACGGAAGATGACTTGAGTTATGAAAAAGTTCATTACAACAGTTATTAATAAGACATGCATATAATAAATAACACCGCATAATATTAGTATAAACGCTAATTTTGTGGGGTGTTATTCTTATGAATGAAGATAAAAATAATTGTGAAAAGTGCTAAAATCAATAGGTTCACCTTCGACTAATATCAATATTGTGCTTCGCGATCATTTTGTAAAAGATATCATCAGGTTCTATTCCAACCGCAATTTTAGCAAGGCCATCTGCTATTTCGTTCCAGTCATGTCCAACATGAGCGTCGACTTTAAAAAATTTAACTTCAATATCAGGATTATCTTTGAAAAACTTTTGCATCCATTGGTAATAAACTTCTGAAAAATCATTATCTCTTTTCCAATATCCTGTAGCATGATAACAAACCCCCTTATAATCATGGATAATCGCGATTTTTTTGCAACCATTCTTTTTTGCATATAATAAAGCATTCATTGCACCAAGTAATTCTCCACCTATTTGTTGCATAGAGATAGCGTTAGGATTTTTTCCAGCTCCATTATCCCAAAATACTGTTTTTTTATCCTTCACACAAATTAGTCCGAAACTATAATTTGGAATGTCTTTATTGAAACTGCCATCTACATAACATTGTAGAAAATCTTCAGGGAGTGTGTCGTCTTTTATATTTACTAGAGGATCTTTTGTGCTCAAATACTCTTCAGCTTCTGCTTTAGTGACGAAACCCCCATACTCTGCTCCCTTTACGCCTTTTATAAATGCTTCCGCTTCAGCCCATGAGGTTAATAGTATATTTTCAACTGTTTTTTTTGTTTTCGGATCAGTACCGCGTTTTATAGCATAAAAATTCTTCTTTAATTTACCCATTAATTAAATCCTTCTTTCACAAATAAGTTTATCTATATTAAATACATTATTAATCTTACACAAAAATATATAAATAATATGACACATAAAACTTAATTTGTAAACTCTAGCTTAGATGTCTCGTAGGTGACACTCTTGTTATTACCAAATAAGGTTTAAAAACTATGTTCCCCAAAATAAATTTACACACTAATTTTTATATATCCCTTTTTTTTACTTGTATTTCCTGCTATAATAAATGCATACGATTTATTTATTTTTATATTATATGGTCAGAGTATTTCTTAGCCCATTACCAAGGAATGCTTTAGCCAATAATTATTAATTTTAGGGGGAAATTAGTATGAAAAAAGTTATTGTATCAATTCTTATGGCAATTGCAATTTTGGCATCAATTTGCACACCTGTATCGGCATATTATTCAGACTATGACAACATAAAGGTATGGGGAACATGGCATCTTTCAGGTTATTCTTATGAATTGACGAGTACCAAAGAAACTGAGTTTTCTCGTTATCACAAAATGGAAACAAAAGCTGTGCTTGAAAGTATACTTAATGGCGAAGATATACCTTTGGAGGTAACCACTATATTGGAATCTAAATCATTTAAAGGGTTTAGAGGACGTTTTGTAGTTCGTATGTATGATAAAAAAGGCGTTAAGATACATGAAGTGATATCAGCTTGGTATGGCGTTAAACTATTTGATTCTAGGCAAATTAGTCAAAATTTTGCAGTTCCTGCCTCTGTAGGAGAGAGAACATATTCAATGACTGTAACTAATCAAGAAGAATAATTAATACATAGAATGATATTAAAAATTACAAATAAACACCATTCAGGCATGGAATTTGTGCTTGGATGGTGTTTTTATTTATAAAACTTATGAAAAGTGATATATGTAACATTGATATTCTTATTTTGTGTATTTTATTTCTGATATCTGTATTGGTTCTTTATTTTCAAGTTCCAATTTATAGAATATAAATTTTTCTGTATTCCATGATATATCAAAAGCATATCTATTTTTATCGTTCATCTTAATTTCCCTCTCTGAACTTAATAAAGACCATTCAGTACAATCATTCGATGCCCATAGTGTTAATTTTTCAGGTGAACTTTTCAATGTGCCTGCAAATAATACTTGATATTTTTTGAGTACCATTGGTGTTTTAAAATTATATGTTATCCAACCTTTTTGTAAATCAGTAGCCCAGATAGTATTTGTGTTATTGTCAAATGCATTTATAGCTGAAAAGTCTGATGAATTCTCGTTGATCGCCCATATTTGAGGAGATCCTATATATTTATACCCGAATAATTGGATATCTTTTAATTGAATACAACTGTCATTTTTTACTTTAAAAATATATTTGTAATATTTAAAATTTTTACTACCCGTAACAAAATATGTATAGGTCTTGTTTCTGATGTTAAAACCCGGTGAATTAATATTAGAAATCTCTATCCAGTTTTTGTTATTTTTAGAACCATACAATGACCAATTTGCAGGATTGAAAGCAGAATCATCAGCTAGATTAATGGTGTATTTGTTTATAACATATGGTTCATTTCCTTTAAACGAATATTGAATATTTAGTTCCTGACCTTTTGAAGTAAAGACAGTATTCAAACTATTGTCAAATAAAAAGTCTGGATTTTCCTGTGCTGAATCGCAAGTCACTTTGCATAACAAATAAATTTGGTATTACCGTCATAGGTTAGAGTGTATCCGTCAAGCCCTTCCATTCTCACATAAAACTCATCACCATATAATTTGACCGTAACATTTGTTCCATCAGGCTGACTTAAATGGCAAATCTTTCCATTACTAAGGGAAGCACTTGAATGCAATCCTGCTAGAATAAAAACCCATAAAAACATTAATACTGCCATAATCTTTTTTGAACCGTTTTGCATGGAAAAACCTCCTTATAATTGATTGAAAATAGTTATTTAGGTGATTCCAAAAAAATAGCTGGTCAACATGAAATCGCCTTAATAAAATTATAGATTTAAACTTTATACTTATAATGTTTTATTTGTGGAGATTTCGTGTAAATTTTATAGAGATTTAACATAGCATTACCTTTGAAAGAGTCAGAGGGATGTTTAATTCATTTGGCTATTCAATCTGGGTAGATTCTTTTTAATGTGTATATTTATATATTAACGAAAGCTCTTTTGAGATTAGAAATTAGATAAAAAATTCAAAGGCATAAGGTGTGAATTATTTACTTACATATAAAAAAAGAATATAATTAAATTAGTACTTGGCTTGATTTTGCGCTTATAAGAAGAGAATAGAGTGGTTAAATAAAGAAATTTATTTTGCATTTTAATTTGATTTATAGCTTGTCATAATATGAGTGTAATTTAAAAAAGTAATAACAATATTAGAAATTACAGATATTACACATGGAACATATTTGAAAGCTTTAAAAAATAAATTTATGGAGGTTTAGGTATGAGAAAAGTGTACAGGGTTGTCAGTTTGGTGGTGCTGGTTACAATGATTGTATCGGTTTGGTTTGTAGGAAGTATTGATGCTAACGCTAGGACAGGACCGTATACAGGAAGACTTACAGGGGTGAATTGGTTTGGGTTTGAAACAAGTAATTATTGTGCCCATGGTATTTGGGCCAGGGATTATAAATCAGTATTGCTTCAGATTAAAGATCTGGGGTTTAACTGTGTAAGAATTCCCTGGTGTAATGAAATGATAGGAAAAAAGGCTGATAGTGTTCAGATTAATGCAACTGGTGTTGATCCTTATACAAAAAAGTTAGGTTTAAATCTTGATCTAGCAGGACTTGACAGTTTAGGAGTTTTAGATAGAATTATACAGGAATCTGCAAGGTTGGGACTTATGATAATTCTGGATAATCACTCAAGAGAAGCTGGTGGATATATGAATGAAACTTTGTGGTATACAGCGGTAACTTCTGAAGAAAAGTGGATTTCAGACTGGGTTATGCTAGCAAAAAGGTATAAGGATTATGATAATGTTGTTGCATATGACTTGAATAATGAACCACATGGCAATTTGACAATGGGAATGAAGCCTCCTGCAAGCTGGGGATACGAAATTACAGAAGGTTATAAAAAGCCTGAATGGTGTACAACTACCGACTGGAAAGCTGCAGCAGAAAAATGCGGCGTAGAGCTTCTGAAAGTTAATCCTAATGCCCTAATAATAATAGAAGGTGTAGAAAATTACAAAGGTGAAAATTATTGGTGGGGAGGTAACCTAAAAGGTGTTAAAGATTATCCTATAACAAAAATTCCAAAGGCAAATCTCATGTACTCTCCTCATGAATACGGACCAGAAGTATATCCTCAGGAGTGGTACACGTCATCTGAATTTCCAAAAAACATGCCAAAAATTTGGGATGATAATTTCTGGTTTATACATAAAGAAAATATTTCACCAATATTTATAGGTGAGTTTGGTATAAAAGATACAAGTGCTAGCTCTATTCCAGGAATATGGCTTAGAACTCTTATGGAATATGCTGGAGGCAAGTGCTCATGGACTTTCTGGTGTATGAATCCAAATTCAGGAGATACTGGAGGTATACTGCAAGGTGACTGGGTATCTGTTGAAAAAGGCAAGGTAGATTTAATTAAGCCATATATGGCTCCTCAAATGCCTCCATTTCAGTTGCCATCCTCAGTTGATAATCCAACTAGCGAACCTTCTTCAACACCAACATCTCCGCAATCTACAAAGCCTACAGTAAAACCAACATCAACTCCTGAGCCAACGCATACATCAGTATCAATGGTAGAAGATCTAAACGATGACGGGGTTGTAAATATGTCAGATATTATGCTTTTGGCCAGTTCCTTTGGAAGCATCAAAGGAGATAAGAATTATAATGAAAAGTATGATCTTAACAAGGATAGCTCAATAAATATGTCTGATGTGATTATACTGGCGAAAAGTTTTGGAGCGGTTTATTAAGATAACGAAAAACGGATGATTATATTTCAATGCTCCTTACTGGGAATTATTTATATTAATACATTATTAAACTTTCATTTAGCAGAGCAAAATAACAAACGCTTTAAGCGGTATTTTGCGATAGATAAATGTAAAATATTAATTGTATTTAGGTATTAATGCCTTGGTGTTGCGCCAAGGTTGTTAGCAGGGAATCTAGAACAAAAAAACGCGTAAGCGTTTTTTTGTTCATGTCTGTACTCAATAGTATGAGCACTCAGAGAAGTGGATCTGGAGCAACGCAATTAAATGGAAAAGTATATGCAGCTGGTGGAAAATCGATTTAACCAAAAATTATATAGGAGTAGAAAATATATTATTCATGGTTTTGAAAAAATTCAATTTTAACGATGTAAAGCTACAAAAAATTAAATAACAAAAAGTTTGTGTTATTACATTTTATGTGTCTAAATTTCAGATTCACTCTAAAGTTGGGGTAGAGAAATATTAATATTTTCAAACTCGTCGAGTAAAGTGAATTCAAAAGTCGCAAAGGTTAATACTTAAGAAGAAGCTTTGTTTTTTCTTCCCATAAAAATATACTCCCTTCATAGTGACAGTTTAGTTTTATTATTTTAACTGTCTACCATAAGGGGAGCATATCATCCTGTGGGTTTTTGTGAAATTTACAATTAACATAGTGTTGTTATTCTTCAGTTTCAGTAAGCGTTACAATAGCCTGTGCCCATTTAGTATATTTTCATTTTACTAAATCTCCAATAATCGATACTTTAAACGTTTATTTTATTCATTAAATGTTCTTTATCATAATTTTTTACGACTATTGTTTTTTCATCATATAGTCAGGTTGTTGAATATAAAATTTCTTCTCCGCCATTTTAGCTTGAACAAGATCCAATGCTTCTCCAAACCTCTGGAAGTTAATGAGTTTATAGATCTTTTTGAGGAAATGTTGGGGTTTGACGAAGAATATAATCTTGGGAAGATAATAATTAATCCTAAATATCGATTTATTCCATTTGCACAAACGGGAGCTGGGGATTTGTATTTCTTTTGGTATTATGACAGATGTGAAGAACCGAAGATTGTTCTGTATGGACATGATACTGGAGACATGACTCTTTGGGCGAATGATTTTGATGAATTCTTATTTATTCAGCTTGGCAGTTCAGTGGTTGATTGGGATAATGAAATTAAAGTAGACGCAATTCAAGCCCATTTAAAGTTCCTTAAGGATGAATATAAGGTGATTTTCGAACATGATGATGTCGAAATAATTAAATCAGCAATTAAAGCTCTACGTGAATTAACACAGATAGACTATCTTGTTGAAAAATAAAAGTGAAAAAACTTGATTATTTAAAGAAAAAAACATTGCTTTTGAATATAGCTCAAAGCAATGTTTTTTTGTTTGTACATAAAAATGAAGGATGATTGCACCGTTATGATGAATAATACACCTTTATATATAATTGGTTTGAAAAATTTCATGGACAACAAGAAAATTTTATATTAAAAGTTGCTGTGATGTATTATACTTATAGATGAGAAAAATAAGGGAAGGTGGTGCAAGCTATGTTAAGGTTACTTTATAAAATAATAGATAAAAGAGGGTGCATAGCAGGATATACATTTGCATCACATGAGAACAAAGAGGTTTATATATCTTTGCCTGATATTGCAAAGAATATAAATAATATTCAGGGAGGTTACTTAAGGAATGGGTATTTATTAATATCTGGAGTGAAAGCAAGTGAAATACCAACAAAGAGTTTAAATGACCTTAATAAAAAGGCTGTACACATAAATAAAAACATAGTTGGATATTTAAAATGGGAAGATCAAGAAGTAGGAATAATCTATGATAATACAAATGTACTTTTTATAAATCCGTCCTTAAATGCAGTAGTACAGGTAATAACACAAAATAAACCAAGTTGGACAAGGAATGAGTATATGGATTTCCTTTCAGACAGGGTAATAAGCAAAAGCAGGCGAGATATTGAAAAGATTCTGTTTAGATTAGGCTTGATAGACTATGATATCATAAAAATAGCTGAATTGACATGTGCCTTAAACCCAAAGGACTTATTTTGGGTAGCGCCTAATAAGGAAATGAAGTTTAAAGAAGCCATTAAAGGCACATTTACTAATATATTTAAGAATTCAATAAACGAAAAAGGAAGCACAATATATTCACCGGATGGTCAGAATATAAAGAGCTATGCAATAAGCAACGGAAAGTACGGTATCAACAAGAAAAGACTGAGCAATTTGATGACAGATGCAGAATCAGAAGTAGCGGTATGTAAGCTCGGAGAACTTTTTGGGGTAGCAGTATGTCCGGCATGGTTTGTTGATAAAGATACTATATTTTCACAATTTGTATATGACTTTTCAAAAGAGTATCTGGTACATGCTCGCAGATACTTTACTGCGGGTGAAAGAACAGGGGATTTGTACAAAGATTTAATAACAAAGTTTCCAAAGTTTAAGAAAACGATAGAACAAATGTGTTTAATAGATTTTATAACAAGGCAGGATGATAGGCATCTAAGTAATATAGCCATAACAACAAAGGGAAGTCAAGAGAGAATGTATCCTTTATATGATAATGGAAGAAGTCTATTCTTTGATGAACCGAAGGAAATCGTAGAACAGGCAGTAAAAGATATAATTGGATATAGTACGACCTTTGGGGAAATTGGAACTTATTATGATGTAGTAGAAGAAATAGCGAAAGAAGAGAATATTGGCAGTTTAATCAACCTGAATGTAAGTGATTTTGAATTGAAGCAAGCCCTAATGGATAGTGGACTGAAAGATTACCGCTTAGAAGGTAATTTTAAATGGATAACTGGAGCTTTGGAAATTTTGAGGAAGCTTAGTAGATAAATTCAAACAGCATTTATTATTGCACAAACTTAAAAACAGGTTGGTGCTTTATTTTTTCAACAAAAAATAATTTTTGAATAATTAATGAAATAATAGAAAAGACAGTTAAAGCTCTGTCTTTTCTATTATTTTATTCATAAAATGTTCTGTATCATATTCTTACGATTATTGCTTTTTCATCATATATTCAGGTTGTTGAACATAAAATTTCTTCTCCGCCATTTTAGCCTGAACAAGATCCAATGCTTCTCCAAACCTCTGGAAGTGAACAACTTCTCTCTCCCTCAAAAATCTAAGTGGATCAATTAAATCAGGGTCATCGGCAAGATTAATCAAATTCTCATATGTTGCCCTTGCTTTTTGTTCCGCAGCCAGGTCTTCATGCAGATCGGCAATAGGATCACCTTTCGACTGTATATAAGCCGCAGTAAATGGATGTCCGGCAGCACTAACAGGATAGACAGCATGGTCATGGTCAGAGTAATATGCACCAAGGCCTTCTTTTTCTAGAACCTTTGCAGGGACACCCTTACAGAGCTGATGTACCATTGAGCCAACCATTTCAAGGTGTGCTAGCTCTTCAGTGCCGATATCATTCAGTATTGCTTTCGTTTCATTTGTTGGCATACTGAATCTTTGGCTCAAATACCTCAAAGCTGCACCAAGTTCGCCGTCTGGTCCGCCATATTGAGTTATAATATACTTTGCCATTTTGGGGTTTGGGCATTTTATTTTTACTGGGTATTCTAATTTTTTGTCATAAATCCACATTTAAAAGTTTCCTCCTTACAATTTTTTTTATTTGCTCAGGAATTATTTCTCCCATGGCCATGGACTATCAATCCATCTCCAGGAGTTACCATAATTAAAGGACAAAGGGGTCAAAGGACCATACATTCTTTCATACTTTTCTCTTAGCATCTTTGATTTTTGAACATTCGTATTATAAAGCATCAAAGCGCGTTGATCAGATGGGTGAGTGTCAAGGTAAAGATTTAAGTCAATACATGTAAAATCATAACTCATGATTTCTTTTAATAAATTTTCTCTTGTTGGATCCATTTTTATAACCTCCTTCTATTTTTTTGCATCATCAGGGGCGTTTTCATATGGTGTGGCAAGCTCTGGAAAGATTGTTCCTTTAAGCAAACCTTCCATAGGTGGATATACACAATTTAGGTTCTGGAAAGGAACATATGCATGTGCGAGGGGGATATTCGGCATTTGCATAGGTTGGTTTATTTCCTGCAAGTTATTGTAAGGCATATTGTTTCTGAACATTCTAATACCTCCAAATTGATAATAATAGTACAATATATTCGCGTTTACATAAAGTGGTGATAGAAATATCTCCTCGTTTTCTGTAGAATTGGTTTTTTAGCTAATTTGAGAAATATTATGGCGAAATACAACTATTGTGGTATAATAATGTTGAAAGTTGGGAAATATGTAACTTCAAATACAGTGAAACAGTTTTTGGTTGTTTTGATATCGAATGTTAAATTTTGATGTAAAATCAATTTGATATTTATTTAAGGGGACTTTTCATGAATGATATATATCGTATTAAGGAAGATCTTATAAGTGAATTGATTCAACTTCGAAAGAGAAATAATGAATTAGAAACACTTTTGAAGTTAGAGAAAAAGTATCGCAACTTGTATAATTCTATGAACGAGGGCTTCTGTATTATAGAAGTTGTTTTTGACAAGCAAGAAAAGCCAATTGACTTCTTTTATGTAGAAGTTAATCCTGCATTTGAAAAAATAACTAGAATAAAAAATGCAGTAGGTAGAAGTATTAAAGAAATAAAACCAGAAACTGAGGATCATTGGTTCGAAATATATGGCAGGGTTGCTTTGACGGGTGAACAAGTGCAAGTTGTGGAAGAATCAAGGGGTTTAAATAGCTGGTTTAATGTACACGCCTTCAAAGTCCAAGATGATAATGGTAAAAGGGTAGCTGTATTATTTAACGATGTCACAATAGAAGAAAAGGCTAAAAAAGAGATGGAGAAAATCATAAAAACTCAGGAGGATATATTTGCAAATGTATCGCATGAGCTTAAGACGCCATTAAATGTTATTTTCAGTACATCACAGCTTTTAGAGCTATATTCCCAGAATAAGACCATGGATGTCAATAAGGAGAAAGTAGATAAATACATTAACACAATAAAGCAGAATTGATATAGATTTACAAAACTAATAAATAATATTGTGGACTTGTCGAAATTTGATTCGGGCTTTTTCACGCTAAATCTTTATAATCAAAACATTGTAGATATTGTTGAAAATATTGTTCAATCAATTGCTGAATATATAAAAGGAAAAGGGCTAAATATTGTTTATGATACTGATGTTGAAGAGAAAATTATTTCATGTGATCCAATTAAAATCGAAAGAATTATGTTAAATCTGATTTCAAATGCAATAAAGTTTTCAAATCCTATGGGCAATATATATGTCTTAATGTATTCTTGTAAGGAGATATATCAAAATACCGATAAAGCAGTAATCCATGCTGCCATGGCTAATCCAATCACAATAAATCCTAGAACATTCATACGATAAAAATATTGTTTGTATGGCTTGACTGGATATTCCTTTATATAGAACTTATATGAAATTAGATTGGCAAGAGAGGCAATCAATGTACCCATGCCCCCAACACTTACTCCGATTAGAACTTCCCTGTAATGTGAAGTGAAACCACTAATTAAAACTGCTGAAGGCACATTGCTAATCCCTTGTGACAATAGTGCTGAATATCCGAAAACTGCTAAATTATTACCAAGAACGGCTTCCGCTAAATCGTTTATCCATGGCATCCTATTCATGTTGTCTACAAAAATGAAGAAACAAACGAAGGTTCCCAATAGAAAGTAGTCTACCTTGGGGAATAGATCCAAATCCCAAATCAATAAGACCAATATTACAATGCCTGTCATCAGCCAATAAGGGATAAGTCCAAGTATTGAAGCTACCACACATACAAAAAGTAGAAGATATAAAGAGAGCTTTGGTTTACTACCTAATTTGACCTCGTTATTATGAAAATCCATTGTCTGTTTGTTGTGTCTTAAGTTCAACAATAGCAAAAACAACATTCCTAATATTACAAATGGAGCAATCGTTCCAATAAAATCCAATGTCGGTATGTTATAAAAACTATATAAATATAAGTTCTGCGGATTGCCAAACGGTGTCAAACTACTGCCGATATTGGCTGCCAATGTCTCAAACACAATAATTCTAAAAGGATTGAATTTAGCCTTTCGACTCATGGAGATTGTAATAGGAACCACCGTAATCAATGCAACATCGTTAGTAATAAGCATCCCAAGGATTGCTGTCGTCAAAATCATAACAAAACCAATTCCTCGCTCCGACTTAACCTTATTGAGTATCGATGTTGCAATATAGTCCAATAAATTGTACTTTTCAAATGCCAGACTCATCAACATAAGATCAAATAATGACAATAACACCTTGAAATTAATAGCTTCGACTCGAGGCGACGCAAAAATCGAAGTTATCAGCGCTGCGCTTAAGGCAATGACAAATACAACTTCCTCTTCTATCTTACTTCGTATTACACTAATCATATTCTATTACCTTCTTTAATCTAATAGGGATTTGCCTTAATAATTATACTTGAAGTTTATATAAATTTGTATACTAAATTTTAATTTTTGAACTGCACCTATTAAATATGAAGAAACAGATATTTTCCATTTCTTCTTGGATGATGCAAAATAATGAGCTGATTTGATAGCTGATGAAGGATTGTTTTTTTGGGTTATTTTGGCGTTAAGTATCGCATAAAACGGCTTTGACTTCCTTCGACGGTTGTTATATATTTAACAATAACAACAGATTGTGAGGGGATTAAAGATGATTGAGCTTCTTAAAACGAGTATTGCTGGTGCAAATCTTATTCCCACCTCCATGCTTATAATAATACTTATATATTGGTTAGCAGTTATTATTGGGGCACTGGATGTGAATTTGTTCCATTTACACATTGACACGCACATAGACACACATGTGGATACTCATGTTGATATGCATGTAGATACGCATATAGACGCACATGCTGATACACATGTTGGTACGCACGCGGATGCCCATGATGGCAACTTTTTTTATACCATGTTGGGGTTTCTGAAAGCTAAAGATATACCGTTTATGGTGATAATGAGTGTTATTGTGGTAGTGTTCTGGAGTTTAACAATGTTTTTGCATCTACTACCAATAAAAACGGGGGGATTATTAAATGCGATTTTACTCATTCCTGTTTTTATATTAAGTGTAATATCATGCAGATACATTACTATTCCATTGAGGGGATTGTTTGAGAATAAGGATAATCAATCAGATAAGGAAGTGATTATTGGAAAGGTCTGCATTGTATTGAATGATGTATTTGATGAGAGGTTAGGAAAGGCTGAGGTAGGAAGTGGAAGTAAATCTTATGTTATAAACATTAAGTCAACTGATGGAGCAAAAATTAATAAAGGTGAGAAAGCCTTTGTTATTAAGAAAGACGATGAAAAACATTTTTATTTAGTTAAAAAATTTGAAGGGGTGGATTAGTTATGGGTTATACAATTCAACTTATTGCAGTAATTTTTGTAGTGATAATAATTATTGGTTTTGGTATTCTTGCCTTGTTTTCAAGGTTTTACAGGAAGGCAGAACAGGGGAAGGTTATTGTTAGAAATGGTGTAGGTGGTCCAGTTGTATCGTTTGGTGGTATTTTGGTAATACCAGTACTACATAAGGAAGAGATTATGGACATCTCTGTTAAAAGGATTGAAATATCAAGAGAAGGCAGAGAAGGTCTGGTTTGTCAGGATAATATGAGAGCAGATATAAAAGTAGCGTTTTTTGTTCGCGTAAACCAAACCAGGGAAGATGTTTTAAAGGTAGCAGGATCATTAGGATGTGCAAAGGCATCAGATCAAGTTGCTTTGATGGAGTTTTTTGAAGCCAAGTTTTCCGAAACATTAAAGACTGTAGGTAAGCAATTTGACTTTGTTCATTTGTATACCGAGAGGGAAAAATTTAAAAGTGAAATATTACAGCTTATAGGTACCGACCTCAATGGGTATGTGCTTGATGACGCAGCTATTGATTACCTTGAACAGACAGATATAAAAGATTTGAATGCTCAAAATATATTGGATGCAGAAGGTATTAAAAAGATAACTGAGCTTACATCAACCCAGTTGATACTTGCAAATCAAATACAGCGCAATAAGGAAAAAACAATAAAGCAGCAGGATGTTAGTACCAGAGAGGCTGTACTTGAGCTTGAAAAGCAAAATGCTGAGGCAGTGGCACGTCAGCAAAGAGAAATAACCATTGCTCAGGCACGTGAAAAGGCAGAAGCAGAGAAAGTATCACAGGAAGAAAGATTGAAAGCTGAGATGGCACGTATCAGAGCAGATGAGGAAATAGCAGTTGCGGAGGAAAATAGACAAAGGCAGATAATTGTTGCACAAAAATCCAAAGAGGGAACAGAGGCTGTTGAAGTAGAACGTGTAGATAGGAAGAGACTTCTTGAAAAGACTGAGAAAGAGAAATTAGTAGAGCTTGCAGGAATAGATAAACAGAAGTCAGTGGAAGAAGAAAAGAAAAACGTACAGACAGTTATTCGTGAGCGTGTGACAGTAGAAAATGATGTGGTTGCTGAAGAAGAAAAGATTAAGAATACAAGGGTTTATGCAGAAGCAGATCGTTTGAAAGGTCAGGCAGTTAAAAAAGCTGAGCAGGAAGCTGAAGTTAAGCTGATATTGGATGTTAAGACTGCAGAAGCATCTAGACTTGCTGCAGAAAAATATTCAGCTCAAAAGGTTATAGAGGCTGAAGCAAACTTTAAGTCATCAGAAAAGGAAGCAGAGTCAATAAAGATTCTCGTAGATGCAAAGGTGCTTCAAGAAGCTACTAAGGGAATAGCTGAAGCAAAGGTTACTGAAGCAAAAGCTGGTGCTATGGAGAAAGAAGGAGCTGTTAAAGCTAAAATAATGCAAACTACAGCTGAAGTAGAAGCAAGGTCTATAGAAATTAAAGCACTTGCAGAAGCTAAGGGTGAAGTTGCAAAGGTTGAAGTAAAAGAAAAAGCAGGTACAGTAGAAGCAGACATTATGTCTAAGAAGTATAATGCGGAAGCTGAAGGTATATTGAAGAAAGCTGAAAGCATGAAAGTTCTTGATGAATCAGGAAGAGGACATGAAGAATTTAAATTAAAGCTTGAGAAAGAAAAACAGGTTGAGCTTGCAAACATAAATATCCAGAAGGATATAGCTGAATCCCAGGCATCAGTTATAAGAGAAGCTTTGAAAACAGCAAAAATTGATATTGTTGGCGGAGAAACAATGTTCTTTGATAAGATTATCGGTTCTATTTCACAAGGTAAATCCATTGACAGAATGGTAAATAACAGTGAAGTATTAAAGGACATTAAAGATACTTTTATAACAGGAGATCCAGAGTATTTCAAAGCTCAGCTCCAGAACTTTGTAAGCAGGTTTAATCTGACTTCGGAAGATGTTAAAAATCTTTCAATATCGGCAGCGATTCATAAAATGATGAAGTACGGTGATGGCAATGACAAATCAATGCTTTCAAAGCTTTTGGAAACTGTAAATAAAGCAGGAGTTGGGGATTTGCCAGTACATCTTGTTTCAAATTTTAAAAATGATGTAGTAGAAGTAGTAGATGAAATATAAAAAGTGCTGTACGTGGCGAATCAGCATAAAAAGAGGTGCTAACCTGTGGAAGATATAAAAAATGAAAATATAAATAAAACCGAGAATATAAATAGTGAGAATACGAGCAAAGACAAAAAACCTGCAACTAGAGATGCTTTGGAAAAGGGCACCTATGATGTCCTAAGAGCCAGACTGACAAAGCATGGTGACGATCTAAAGCAAAGGCTTGATAAGCTAAATGAAGTAAGAAAGGATGTTTTTGGTTCAATTGAGAATGTTATAACTGGAAGTGAAAGAATTATCACAGATAACAATTGCATCCCACGAGATATAATTTCAGTGGGAGCTTTCTTTATCTTTGGTTATAACGTTTACATGGGTCTTAAGACCAGTATGGAATTATCCGATGTTTTTTCTATATATGAGAATAAGGATAAGTCCTTTACAAAGCATAATTTAAGTCTTATTGAAGATAAACAATTTATTACGGATTTTAATGATCTTTATAAATATTATAAAAACACTTTCTTTGCCAAGTTTACCATTAAAGGACCAAACCTTTATATGATTTTTCAGACTGGGAAAAGTCCAACTGATATCAAGGCTTTTAAATGGGTGATAAACGGATCTGGTTTGACTTATGTGGACTCTCGTAGTGATCATGAGGTAAGGTTTTCTTTTATAAGTGACATAAACTGGGAGAGGACCAGGAAGGAAGATCAAAGAGATGGGATCAACCCTCATATATCCATAAAGGATAAGGTTTTCGTAGAAACCCTTGATGGTGACCTTACAATCAAGGTTGAAAATAATACTAATACAGGTAAGGGTATTTATTCCGAACCAGTTGAAGACAAAGATCAGAACCTTGATGATTCGGAAATTTATTATTCTGTAATGGGATATCTTGTTCTTTTGAAAATCAAGCCATATAAGGAAGATGATTTTAGGTATTTTGTTTTCAATGAGAAGCATAAAACTGTTCAAAGGATAGATGCCATAAAAGATTCCTGCATGCTTTTACCCGATGACCATGGGCTTATTTTCCCAAAGGGATATTATCTTAAGAGCGGGGAAAGTAAGATTTTTGATGTGGCAGTTGATACCTGTATTTTTGATAAGAAAATAGAATCAACAAATGGCGAGGATTTTCAGTATGTTTTCTATAATACAGAGAGCGGAACATATATTATCTATACATATAATATAATTGATCAACAAATAGATACTCCCATATGCTGTTCAGGGTATTCATATTTTAGAGATGGTGAACTGATAGTTTTCAAGCATAATGAAAGTCCGTGTAAAAACCATATGCTTCAATTATGGCAGACACCTTTTGTAGGTAAAAACTATGTCTTAGATGCAAAAAGCGACTCAATGCTTTATAAGATTGGTAATAAGGAAATCGTAAGGGGAATGGCCGATTGTAGAAACGTTTGCAACCTTATACAAAAAGGTGATGGTTATTCTGAAATCTATGTTGATATTGCGAAGGAATCAGAACACATCATGGATTCTTACTTTTGGCTTGATGAAGAGGATGCTTTTAACATAAAGACTGTTTTAAATGAGATAAAAACTACAGCTTCTTCTACGGTATCTGAGTTTGATAAGGTCAAAAGAATAAAGAAAAACACAATAAAGCTGATTGATGAAGCTTCGGAGAAAACTAAAAAGCTGCTAAATGATGTTGAGTATGGCCATTTTAACTCTATTGATGAGTTTGTAAATATTCTTGGATCGCTAAGAGCACTACGAGGTGAAATTATTTCACTTAAAGAGCTTAAATTTGCGGACTTAGTACTCATAGACTCAATGGAGAAGAATATAGTAGAGAAAAGTGAATTGTTCTCCGAGAAGTGCATTGAGTTTTTACTTAAGGATGAAGGCTTGAAACCCTACGTTGGTAAGGTGCAGGTTCTTTCTGAAAAGATACCTACAGTGGCAAAGTCAACAGATGGAAAATCCCTGTATGAAGATATGAATAAAACGTCATTAGATCTTGAGCTGCTTATTGATATTGTTAGCAACTTTAAGATAGAGGATCCTACTAAGACGACAGAAATAATTGAAAAAATATCTGGTATTTACTCAACATTAAATCAATGGAAATCCAAGCTTAAATCTAAAACAGATGAATTACTAAGGGATGAAGGGCACGCCCAATTTGCTTCACAAATGAAGCTTTTAAGCCAATCAGTGGTGAATTACATTGATTTATCCGATACAGCCGAAAAGTGTGATACATACTTGAATAAAGTTATGGTAAGCATACAGGAGATTGAGGGCAAGTTTTCTGAATTTGATGAGTATATTTCAAAGATAACTGAAAAGCGGGAAGAGATTTATAATGCTTTTGAGGTAAAAAAGCAGGTTATTATTGAAAATAAAAACAAAAAATTAGTAGCATTGTTTTCTTCAGCTGATAGGATGCTAAAGGGCATAGATCAGAGGTTGCAAGGCTTTGAGACAGTGAATGATATAAATGCTTACTTCGCTTCTGATATAATGATTCAGAAATTAAGGGATATTATTGAAGAGCTTTCAAGGCTAGGAGACAGCGTTAAGTCCGATGAGCTTGCAGCTAAGCTCAAAACTGTCAAGGAAGAGGCTCTAAGGCAGCTTAAAGACAGAAAGGAACTATTTGTTGGTGATAAAAATGTAATTAAATTTGGAAAACACCATTTTACTGTAAATACTCAGAAAATGGATTTGGCTTTGATTCCGAAAGAGGGTTCGCTGTATATTCATATTACGGGAACTGACTTCTGGGAAAAAGTATCTGATGATAAGCTCAACAAGTATAAAAATATTTGGGAGCAGGCTTTAGTATCAGAAACAAATGACATATACAGAGCAGAGTATTTGGCATATAGGATTTATGAGGCTTCAAAGAATGGAATAACAGAAAATATTGATACTTTAAGCGGATATTCTGATGAAGAATTATCAGATTTTATTAGAAAGTTTATGGAGCCTAGATATATTGAGGGTTACACAAAAGGAGTACATGATGCAGACTGCTTTAAGATATTAAAAGTGCTTTTTAATCTCCAAAGAGAAATTGATCTTGTTGTGTATACTCCAAAGGCTAGAGCTTTAGCACTCTTGTTTTGGAGTAATTACAAGGACGATGAATCCAAGAAGATAATTAAAACAAGGCTTGAACAACTGTCCAAGATCCTAATGTACTTTAATACAAAGCCTTCATTAGATGAGATTTGTGTTGAACTTTCAACTAAAATAAAAGATACATTAAGCAAGTATTCATTTTTTGAGGAGCTTTATGTAAAAGAAGCTTCGGAGTATTTGTGCATGGAGCTTTTAAAAGGAGACAGCTTTGTAAGGAGCTTTGAAGTACAGGAAATACGAAAGAGCTTTATTGAAAGCTTAAAATCTAAGAAGGCATTTGAGGTGTTTAATGAATCCCTAAAAGCAGTTGCCAATGATTTGGAAGGCTCGTATTACCTGGTCAGACAATGGTACTGTGCATACCTTGATGAAGCTAATAATAATCAGGGAGTAGAGTTTATTGATGAATTTATTGTATCTTTTATCTTAAATGGAAATGTAAGATTAAGAGAAGTAAAAACTGGAACAAGTATTAAGATAAAAGACCTAATAGGTACTCACTCCAATGTTATAAACGGTGAATACACATTATCCTGTAATGCTTTTATTAGTAAACTTGGATATTATTGTGAAAATACTTGTAAAGAATTTTTAGCGTACCAGGAGCAAAAAAACAGCTACATGAAGAAGATAAGGGAACAATTGCGTCTTGATGAGTTCAAACCAGCGATATTGTCATCCTTTGTAAGGAATAAACTGATTGACGATGTCTATATTCCTCTTGTAGGAGACAATCTGGCAAAACAAATAGGAGTAGTTGGTGACAATAAAAGAACTGATCTTATGGGGATGCTCTTACTTATTTCGCCTCCAGGGTATGGAAAAACTACATTGATGGAGTATGTTGCGAACAGGCTTGGAGTGATTTTGGTAAAAATAAACGGACCTGCTATTGGAAACAGCGTAGTATCATTAGATCCCGAAATAGCTGGTAGTGCAAGTGCAAAAGCCGAGCTAAGAAAGCTTAACATGGCTTTTAAAATGGGCAATAATGTAATGATTTATGTGGATGATATTCAGCATTGCAATCCCGAATTTTTACAAAAATTCATACCTCTTTGTGATGGACAGCGTAAAATAGAAGGTGTTTATAACGGTGAAGGGCAAACATTTGATCTTCGAAGCAAAAAAGTGATTGTTGTAATGGCGGGCAACCCATATACTGAAAGTGGTGATAAGTTCCAGATTCCAGATATGCTCGCAAACAGGGCTGATGTATACAACTTAGGTGATATGCTTAGGGAAAATGAAAATGCCTTTAGGCTAAGCTATATAGAAAACAGCATCACATCAAATCCAGTCCTCTGTAAGCTCTCAGGAAAGAGTCAGAAGGATATTTATACACTTATAGATATTTCAATAAACGGAATGAGAGAAGGGCTTGAATTTGAAGGAAGCTACTCAGCAGAGGAAATTAACGAATATGTAGAAGTTATTAAAAAGCTTAATAAGGTAAGAGATATTGTTTTAAAAATCAATATGGAATACATTTACTCAGCTGCTCAAGCAGATGAATACAGGAAAGAGCCGCAATTTAGGCTTCAAGGCTCCTATAGAAATATGAACAAGATTTCCGAAAAAGTCATAGCAGTCATGAACGATGACGAGCTAAACGGGGTTATACTTGGGGCGTATGAAAATGATGCACAAACACTGACAACTGGTGCAGAAGCCAACTTGCTCAAGTGGAAGGACGTTGTATTTGGCCTTGAAGAAAAAGAAAAGCTTCGTTGGGATGAGATTAAGGATATCTATAATAAAAACAGAATTGCAAAGAGCAGTAACAAGATTGACCAGGCAGTAATAAAGCTTGGGGACTTTTCAGATAAGCTTGAGTTGATTAGGGATGTACTGGAAAAAGGATTTGGTAAGGTGAAATAAAAATGATCAAAGGTGAGTTGAAAAGTGAGGATGTTGACTCGTATATTGCTCAACAAAAATAAAATGATATTAATAAAATCGTAACTTATATACAAAATCAGTTAGATACTTGGAAAGCAATAAATAAAAATAAATGACGTTAATGGAATTTTCTTATGCAAAGATTCGGATATTTAATGAAAATGTATGTTAAAAAATCCAGTGTGCTCGATATACAAAAGCACTACTGGATTTTTTGCAATAAAAATCAAACAAATCTTTTAATTGTATGATTTTAGATGTATACTAATTAATGTTGGAAAAAAACAACAAGTTTATCTAAAATAGAAGTGCAAAATAAAACAACATTAAGAAGAGAGGGAGTCAAATGAACAAGAGGTTAGTAAGCGTCATACTGATAATATGTATGGTCGGCAATTTATCACTGAATATATCGGCGATAGAAAAAGAGGTTGTAGAAACCGACAAATATTTTAGTGATGTAAGTAAGAATCATTGGGGTTATAAATTTATTGATAAGTTTTTCAAAGATGAATCCATTTTAGGATATGATATAGGTGGGAAGCATTTCTTCAAACCAGACCAGCTCATAACACGTGCTGAGTTTGCTACAGTGCTTTCTAAATATCTTAATATTCAGGCAATAAGTGATTATAATAAGGTCACTTTTCAAGATGCTAAAAATTCGTGGTATACAGCTGCAATTGAGTTGATAGCTGGAAAAGGAATCGTAAAAGGTTATCCTGATGGTACATTTAAGCCTGATGAACCAATTAAAAGGGATGAAATAACTGCTATGTCGGCAGCTTTTGTCAGGAAAAACAATGAAGCTGTTAATATTACATATGAAACATGCTTTTATGATGTAAATAAAAGCAGCTGGTTTTTTGATGATATAGCTCAACTAAAGGAAAAAGACATTGCGGATGGATATCCTGATGGCTATTTTAAACCTGAAAGAAATGCTACGAGGGTTGAAGCTCTGAAGCTTCTTTATAATTTAAAAGTTGTTATGGAAGAGCCTACATCCATAGTTCCTAAAGCTATACCTACACAGGTGATTGCTACATCAACACAAATACCAACACAAACACCAACACAAACACCAACCGTTACCCCAACAACATATAGGGCGAGTGTTGAAAGTAAAACTTATATAATAAATACACCAAAACCAACAAATACACCAATACCTACTCAAAAACATCCTCCAAAAATTATTACAACACCAATAACAAAGCTGAATTTTAAAAGTGTACAAAACCCAAGTGAAATAATTGATCTTACAAAATGGTCACATATTCAATATAACTATAATGTTCAAGGACCTGCAAATTGGAATGTTAGTGCAGATAAGACGAAAGTGACTCAGATGATTAATTCGGATGCATCAATTTTTCTTGGAGACTTCAATCTAGAAAATCAAGAAATTGAAGGTACATGGGAAGTAGGTACATCATGGGATGATGATTATATGGGCTTTGTTTTTGGATATCAGGATGATAAACACTTTTATCTATTTGATTGGAAACGTGGGGACCAAGATGTTGCATATAAAGGAATGAATGTTAAGGTGTTTAACGCAGATTCTTCTATTATTGAAGCCGATGTCTGGCCAACAAAAGGAAATGGCGACAGAGTAAAAAAAATTTTCCATAATTCTATACCATATGAGCAAAATGTTAAATATAACTTTAACCTTAAGTTTTATAAGGGACATTTTGAGATTACTGTAAAACAAGGGGATAAGATTTTAGAAACTATATCTATAAAAGATTCTACATACACAAGTGGTAAGTTTGGTTTTTATAATGAATCACAAGATACTGTAAATTATGAAGGATTTAAAAGGACAAGCATGATTAGTGGAGACTATGCTTATGACGTTATGGCTACAGATCCTGATAATGATAAGGTAACTTATAAACTAACTAAGAGTCCTAAAAATATGAAAATTGACGAGGATACAGGAGCAATAAGATGGCCGTTGACAGTCCAAGATATTGGTATTCATGAGGTTGTTATAAAAGCTCAAGATGTGGATGGTATGTATGATACACAGACGTTTTCAATCAATGTGGAAAATTCAAATCCAACAATTAAGCCAATAGCAACAGCAACACAAGCACCAACTGTTACACCGACATCAACACAAACAGCAACATCAACAGCAACACAAACACCAACATCAACAGCAACAGCAACACAAACACCAACATCAACATCAACACTAACAGCAACACAAGTACCAACAAATACTCCTATAAGCACTAACACACCTATGCCTACTCTCCCTTTGTTGTTTAGTGTTGATCTTAAGCCGGGAGAAACCGCAGAATTTGATTTAAATGTCAATTTACCAAAAGTTTTACCAAAGGCAGATGTAATTTTCAGTTTTGATTGTTCAAAAAGTATGGATAGTATTTTAGATTCAGCAAAATCTAATGCTTTGGACATAATGGAGAAGTTGAATAGTCTTGGATGTGACGTAAACTTTGGAGTTTCTTCCCATGTAGACTATCCGCATGAATATCCAGTCTGTGATGATAATTTAGGTGCATTTTTAGAGGGAATATCACATATTACATATGGAAACAGTGATGCATACGCATATGTTTTGAACCATTCAATTAGCTCGGATTATGACAAAGTTTCTGAAGCTATTCAAAAACTTAATGCTAATAGTGGTGGAAAAGATGTAGCTGAATGTTATTCAAGGGTGTTTTATGAAAGCTATTCAGATGAATGTGTTGGCTGGAGAAATGGAGCAAGAAAGATTTTTGTTCACTTTGGGGACAGTGTTCCACATGATCATAATATTTCAAAAGGGGTTTTTAGTTCTGTAGTGAACTGTACTGGTGGTGATCCTGGAAGAGATGAAAAATTAGGAAATTCAGATGATTTGGTTTGGCTCAAAGTCTTAGATGATATGAAGAATAACAATGTTTTAGCGATTGAATGCCATACTAATGACCCGACAGGAGTATATACTCAATTATTAGCTGATTACATGTGGGAAAATTGGATGGAGGTCTGTGGCGGGATGTATGTTAAAACATCTAGTAATTTTACTGAAACGGTTATAAATGCTGTGAAATCTAAATTAACTAGCTTAAAAATTAACAATTTGCATGTTGAAGTTTCTAATGATAGATTTGAGAACTGGTTTGATTCAGCTGACCCATCAAGTTATACAGGAGCAACAGGGGTTGACAAGAGTTTCAAAATAAAGATCAAAGTTCCTGATGGCACTGTATCAGGTCAGTATGATTTGGTTATTGATGCTTTGGATCAAAATAATGTATTATACAAGCAAGGATTAGTAAAGATTAACGTTTTAGTAAGTGGCACAAATCTGCATATAATTGAAACACCAGCAGCAACATATACAAACATAGAAACACCTACACCGACACCAACACCAACACCAACACCAACAAAAACTCCTTGAAATAGTTATAAAGTTTAAACATCAGACAGATAATTCTCTATATGCAATATATTGATGTTAAATACAATTAATCTTTTACATTTATCTATCGCAAAATTCCGTTAAAGCGTTCGGTATTTTGCTCTGCTAAATGTAAGATTAATAATGTATTTAATATATGTCGTTTCTTAAGCTACTTTTCACTTTTAACATGAAAAGTAGCTTAATGCTTGTTTTAAATAGGAAAATTATGACAATTATAGCGTGCCTATATTGACTAGATTGTATAACTATGGTACAATGCCCTTAATTGATAATAAAAATATAAATTTAACTGTAAGATACTAGAATCATATTTGTAATATATAGTGCAAATATCCTGCCATATGTAATATTTGAATTCGAACCATCTATGCTAAATCTTTTTATTCTTTTATCCAAGCACAGTAAATTTCATTAGCTGTACAAACTTTTAAATAAACGAAAAATTTATGACTATAATTTTAGAATATTGTTGTATGATATTAGAGAGATTTATTTTTTAAAAGTTATTCAACTCCATGAATGACTTAGAAAAATAATAATATAAAGCAGTTTATTTATTTTAATTCTTGAAAGGGGAAATACCATGAAAAGGACAAAAAAGTTTGGGAAAAAAGTAATGGCAGTCTCACTTGCTACAAGTGTGTTGCTAGGGTTGCTTCCTTCAGGTGGAAGTGTTCAAGCAGCAAGCATTAATTCGGTATCCATTTGTCAAGCAGGATATTCGGTTAATGATGCCAAGACAGCAGTTGTTATTGTATCAGGAGGGAGTCTCTCAGACACTAGCTACGAGGTTATTCGTGCAAATGATGGCTCTAAGGTTTCAAGTGGGACAATGACAAGTGGAAGCCCATCAGGCTGGAATCGAAATGAATCATATTATAAGGTGGATTTTTCATCTATCGACCAACCTGGAGAATACAAAATAAAGACAAATGGTACAACATCCAATGCATTTACAATATCTGATAATGTATGGACAAATTATACTGATGAAATGATTGGTTTTTATAGGATACAACGCTGTGGTCAAGATACAAATCAGGCAATGTCAGGGTTTAATAGCCGCCCAAGTGAGGGGGCGTTACATGCTGCATGTCATACTGATGATGCTAAAAATCCGAACGGTCAGAAGATCGATATGACTGGTGGATGGCATGATGCAGGTGATAACAACAAATACGGTGGAAATACAAGTTGGGTTTGCGGTGCCCTTGCAATTTCATACCTACGCCATCCAAATGCAAAATTTGACAACGACAAAAACGGTATTCCTGACCTTCTTGATGAAGCAAGGTATGGAGCGGAAAGTATGGTTAAAATTCTTGACGCTACAGGAAATACAGGTGTTTATGACGTGATAGATGCACCAAACGGTCAGCACTACTGGTGGAACTATCCAACCTCAGAATCAGGTCGTATAGCTCATACAAGAGATGCATCCAAACCATTGACATTTGATGCAACCATGAAAACTGCAGGTGGTCTTGCAGCAGTAGCACGTGCTTTTGAGACTGTTGACAAATCTTTTTCAGCAAAATGTAAAACAGCTGCTGTTAGTGCGTATTCATGGGCAAATTCTAATACTGGAAATACTGGTGGATGGTATAGCGTGAAAAACCAGAACAATATTAAGTTCTGGGCAGCAGTTGAGCTTTACAAGTTAACAAAAGATTCAAGTTATAAGACTTTTGCAGAAAGTTACATAAATGGATTAAGCTCAGTTTCTACAAGTACAAATTATTGGGGGCTTGAGCCTATATCCTTAGCTGAGTATTATAATGAAGCTTCAGATACTACTCAGAGCAAAATTTTATCATTACTAAAAAGTAATAGTAATTCATGGAAAAGCGAATTTTCTAATCCATTTGCAGTATCTGGTCTTAATTCCAAATGTGATTTCGGAATAAATGAGCCAAACATTGCAAATGCTGCAGATACGTTTAGACTTTATGAGTTGACAGGAGATGAGGAGTATCGTGATGCAGCGGTTAAAGCTCTTCAGTGGACAATAGGTGTTAATCCATGGAGCATAAGCTGGGTACAAGGAATAGGTACTAAGTATCCTGTGCATCCACATTCAAGACTTGATGCAGATGGAAATAGTAATCCAGGGTCAACAATGGTATTACCAGGATTCATGATTTGTGGACCAATATGGGGCGATCCAAAAGGAGGCGGCTCTGGTAATCCTTGGTACCAAGACCGTTCGTTGGCTGACGATGGTGATAATCAGTGGAGGCATAATGAATATTCTATATCAATTCAATATGGATTGGTTGATTTGATTGTTGCATTATCATATGAAGAGGTAGGGCAAGCTTCACCAACACCTACACCAACGCCAACAAACAAACCTACACCAACACCAACAAACCGTCCTTTAGGATATGAAGTGTCAGGTTATATCAAGCCTGATTTTGCAGTTTCAACAGGGGATGAGGGAGATCTCAATGCTGGCTTTAAAGTGCAGATAGTAGGAACAAATTTATCAGCAGAAACTGACGAAAATGGTTATTTTGCTATAGATGGTGTGGAACAAAGTGATGATCCATATGTAGTTAGAATATCAAAAACAAGCTACCTGACAAGAGAAGTTGGTGAGAACTACGTTTATGGTGATAAAGCGATTAGCAAAAAAAGTAATCCAATAGTGCTATGGGCTGGTGATGTGAACAAGGATGATTCAATTAACATGGCTGATGTTGTTGCTATGGCAGGTTCCTTTAACGCTACCGAGTCAACGTCATTATATAAAGTTGCTTATGACTTAAATTTAGATGGTGCAATTAACATGGGCGATATATTAATATTAGCAAGAGGGTTTAACAAAACTGTTGCTGATTATCCAGAAATTTAATGTAAATCAAAAAATACACTAGAAACAGAGTCAATATAAATTGGTTTTATGCCTATTTATATTGGCTCTTTTTTAGAATTTATAAAAGTGTGGAAAAAATATTGACAGATACTAGTAAGATATAATAAAATTATTTTATATTTTTAAAGAATAAGTTCGATGAAGGAGGATAGACAATGTATAAAACTAACAATTATGCAACAATAAATAATAACATAGCGCAAGTATTGATTCATGAACCAGGCATTCATTTTCATATGCATTGGCTTAATCCTCTATTGTTTAAACATATAAGCTCATAGTAACTTAGAATGGTAAAAAGATATATAAATGAGCGATAGAGTGGTTAAGTCTGACAAACAGATTTAACCACTTTTTTGATGTCTAGGAAATTATGGTACCCATAATTTCTAACGACGAGTTACAGAGGACACAAAAGCCGCTTTGCGGTTTTGTTCATGTCTTAAGAAATTATTTTTATCATTTGAACAAAGCTAAAAAATTTGATTGAAGATCGAGGGGGATGTTATGGAAGCAATTGTATTTATTGGCGTACAGGCGGCAGGTAAGAGCACTTTTTACAAGGAAAACTTTTTTAAAACACATATGAGAATAAATTTAGATATGTTGAAGACCAGAAACAGGGAGAATATTTTGCTTGAAGCCTGTGTAAAAGCTAAGCAGCCATTTGTAGTAGATAATACAAATCCTGCTGTTATCGACAGAAAGAAGTATATTGATATTGCTAAGGCAGCGGATTTTAAAGTTGTAGGGTACTATTTCCAATCAAATTTAGACGAAGTTGTTTTGAGAAACAAGAAAAGGAAAGGAAAAGAAAGTGTTTCTTTAGCAGGAATTAGGAGTACATATTCAAAACTACATCTGCCTGACATGGCAGAAGGGTTTGATGAATTGTATTATGTTTACATAAATACAGAAAATGAATTTGTTGTAGAGGAGTGGAAGAATGAAGTTTGATGATCTTGATTTAAAAATGAGGGTATATGAGACAGTGCACGACTTTTGTGTTGTTCCTGAAGTATATATGGTTGCACGGATAGATGGACGGGGATTTACCAGACTAACAAAAGAGGTTCATAAGTTTGAAAGCCCATATGATATTCGTTTTAGGGATTATATGGTTGAGACTACTGATCACCTTATGAATTGCGGTTTTAGAGTTGTTTACGGGTATACACAGAGTGATGAAATTTCTCTATTGTTTCACATTGATGAAAATGCGTTTGGACGAAAAAGCCGTAAATATAATTCAATATTGGCTGGAGAAGCAAGTGCAAAGTTTTCGGTCTTGCTCGGTGACGTTGCCTGTTTCGATTGCAGGATATCTGAGCTTCCAAACATTAAGTCTGTGGTGGATTATTTCAGGTGGAGAAATGAGGATGCGCACAGGAATGCGCTCAATGCACACTGCTATTGGATGCTGAGGAAGAAGGGGAGCTCAGTCCAACAGGCGACTAATTATTTGAGTGGAATGTCTGTTGGTGATAAGAATGAACTTCTGTTTCAAAATGGAATAAATTTTAACGATGTACCCAATTGGCAGAAGCGGGGTGTTGGATTATACTGGGAAGTCTATGAAAAAGACTGTGTTAACCCGAAAACGGGTGGTAGCATGACTGCTCAAAGGAGAAGAGTAAAGGTTGACTATGAGTTGCCAATGAAAGAAGAGTATAGTGGGTTTATTTCAAAGTTTTTAGAGGATAGGGAGTAAATATGCATAAAGCGAAGGAAGTAAAATTTGAAGGATACTCAGTAGAAGAAATTTTAGATATGTCAGTTGAGGAGATAAGCAACTTTGTATTTATAGGGGAGCCACTTGTATTCCTTATTGGGTCTGGTGAGGTTTTGGGTGAATTTCGGATTGAAGGAGATACCCTTATTGTTGAGCTGGCTCAAATTGAAGGAGGGGGAGAGGGCGTTCTTCAGTCTCTTTGGATGTTGACTGAGCAATATGCATTTAAAAGAGAATTAAAACAAGTAGAATGGATTGTTCATGCTATTAATTGCGCAAAACCTAATCCAAAGTTAAGAAGGGTTCTAGAAAAAAGGGGATTTAAAGTAGAAAATGTCAGTGGGATTGGAGATGCTTACCACTATTTAAATGTTATAAATACTAGATAGGAGATATAAAGTTGAAACAAGTAAATTGGATAATACAAAAGAATTTGATTGACATAAAGATATTAGAAGGATTGAAAAAAGCAATACTTCTTGATAATGCTGAGTATCAGGAAGTATATGTTATCCCGTTTTCAGATGATTTGCCATTTGTTATAGATGAAAATAAAAATAATGTGCTTTATGGTACTACAAGCTTAATTATGAATGCTACAGCAAATCAGGACTGTAAGGATGCTGTCTTTTTCGATGATGAAAGGTTCCAGATGAAGGTATATCTGGATAAATGGAGTACCAAAATGCTCAATAACGATGCTAGGATTGTCGAAATCGGTAAGTTTATTGATGAAGATCATGAAAAAGAAGAAGAGTGGTTTATAAGACCAAATGAAGATACTAAATCATTTACTGGTTTGGTTACAACGTTTTCAGGATTTAAGGAAATGGCAAACAATGCTCTTGGGGGCACACAATATTTTCAAAAAGAATCATTGATTCTAGTGAGTAAGCCAAAGCTGATTGAAAAGGAATGGAGAAATTTTATTGTTGATGGGACGGTAGTATCGTCATCAAGGTATTGTGTTAACAGACAACGCTCAATTGATAATAGAGATGTACCATGCGAAATGATCAGATTTGCAGAGGAATGCTGTAAGGAATTTGTGCCGAACGATGTATTTGTTTTGGATGTTGCATTATGTGAAGGCCAATATTATATAGTTGAATGTAATTGTTTTAATGATACAGGTTTTTATGACCATGATATATTTGCAATTGTGAAGAGTGTGAATGAGTATATGCGAAAATGAGAGTGAATTATTAGGAGGGGGTTCCACAATGATAAAGCAGAACATAAGCGAAAGATTAAACTATGCAAGAACATCTCTGTTTGGATTGACAGTTGGTGATGCTTTTGGTGAAACATTCTTTGGTGAGGAAGAAAAAGTTTTGGATAGGATTTCAAAACGTGAATTAAAATCACCAGAGTGGCACTTTACTGATGATACTGTTATGGGAATTGGAGTTTATAAAATATTGGAGCAATATGGTGAGATCCGTCAAGACCAGCTTGCGAAGATATTTGCGGATAATTACTCTAAGGATTGGCACCGTGGTTATGGTGGAACTGCTCATAGCATATTACGTTCTATCGGTGAAGGAGAGGACTGGCGTAAAGTTTCATCGAGGGCTTTTGACGAAATGGGATCCATGGGTAATGGCTCTGCAATGAGGGTTGCTCCTATTGGAGCATTCTATTATGATGATCATGATAAGATCAGGGAACAAGCGCGATTGTCAGCAGAGGTCACACATTTTAATGAAGATGGAATTGCTGGGGCTATTGCCATTGCACTTGCAGCAGGTATAATACTTGAAAGCAGAATGAAATCAACTGCTTTAGGTGCTGATGAATTTATTGAAATGGTATTTTGTGGAACGCCTGAAAGTGATATAAAATATGCAATACGTAAAGCTTTACAGGTACCAAAGGATTCAAATATTGATTTTGTGGTCTCGGTTCTAGGAAATGGTTCAAGAGTGATTATTCAGGATACAACATGTGCTATCGTAGGAAGTGTAGTTGTTTTGAATACAGGGATTGAAGGCATTCCGTCTCATTGGATAAAGTCTACAGAATCAGTTGAAAACTCGATGTTCTTTTAGTGGAATTTTAAGATGGATAAATGTAAAAGATTTTGTTTAATATACCAAAAGGTGAAGATTGGGGGAGATTCATGAAGCCATTAAAACCAAAAAAATCTGTTGAGGGAATAAGTCGTGCGAAAATGTATATTAAAAGGGATCTGGAATTCTTAATTGGTTTTCCAGATCAGGAGGGCATGTGGGTTTCTTTTCCAGAATGTAGGGAATGTGAATCCGTGTCATTAACAAGAGAGCATATTCATAAGGCTACTTTTACAATTAATAAGCTTGTAAGAGAATTTCCCAGAGCAATGCCAAAGATAGTAGGTGATGTCGATAAGTGGAGTGAGAGGCATAAAAGTCTGCTTGAAAAGCTAAAACAGTTTGTACATCAAGAGAAAGCATTAAATACATTAAATCCTGATTTCGGAGAAGTGGATAAGCAACTTTATAAAAAGCTGATAAGCGATAATCAAGATATGAAGAATGTTGTATATTGTTTTTCATGGATCACATGGTTGCAACCTGAAACCTTTAAAAGTGCTTTGATTTGGATGGATGAATTTTCAGAAAATATAGGTGAAATATATAGAAATCTTGGTTCATCTGAGGGTTTAAAGGCTATTGTAAGATTGTGGCGGATTTCTAACCGTATTGGTATTAAGAGGGTAAGACCTATTGTTTTATGGACTTCAGACACCAGAATTTTTGAAGTTCCTATAGATGAGGGCTATCAATATGCGTACCAGCTAAATGCTTCTCTAGGAAGAAAAAAAAGAGAGACTGTTCCTGATATCCCTAAGGCGAAATTTGGTAATGGTATTGTGGAATTCATTGAATGGCTTTCTATGCAAGATGAGCAAACTGTTAAAAGATCAGTAGAATTGTTTGATATGATTTGTGACAAAAACTATATAGATCAATGGCAGGAATGGTGGAAGTTGTTAAATGATAAAGCAAAAGTAGCTCAGAATATTCAAAGGCCTGCAAGTAGGAGTAATCCTATTAACAAAAAATTGGAAAGTTTAAGGGAAGAAATTAAAGAAATTGCTGAAAATGCGCCTCCGCCAATCAAGTCTAAAGTATTATTTAACCTTTTTAAAGAATTGTCAGGAAAAGACAATTTGAATAAGTTTAAGCTTATACATAAGGTTATTGGAGTAATTCCTTGCGAGTATGAAAGAGTTCCTTTAAGAATTGCTTTTCTTATATATTGGAACAGTCTTATTGAGGATAACAATTGTTCAAAAAATAGGGTTTTTGAAATAATCAATGAATTCGCCAAATTTATTGAATCAAAAAGTGACTTTTCCAAAGCAATCAATCCTTGGATAGAGGTTTTGAATAATTGGAAAAGAGGTGATGGATATAGTGGATATATATTCACGATTGATGATGAAATACTTGATGAAACAACTGATAAAAAAGATATTTGGACTGTTTTTGATTTGTTAAATGAATTATACAGGGATAATGAGTTCGAGGGATTACAAAGGAATGAGAAAAGTAATCTTGTTAAATTAGTTGATATAGTAAAGAAAGAACAAGTGCTAAACTTATTTTATGATCTCAGAAAAAATGAAATTTCAAATGAATATATCAGTAAGAATATTTTAGAGCTTACGTCTGAGATTACAGGACATAACTTTGAGCGTTTTGTAAGCGTTTTTAAAAGGTTTTTGGCTATTGAAGACAGGTATTTTGATATAAGCAAGATTTTAAAACCAATATTGATTAAATGTGATACCAATGAATATAGAGATTTGTTTGTTGATGCTGTGGTGGGTGGTCAGCAAAAGGTATTATGTGAAATCAGCTTAAAAATAGGGATAATGAATAATTATGGCGAAAAGGCTATAGAGCTACCGTTACCCCTTCAAAACAACAGGGACTGGATACTGAGTTATCCAAAAGAACTACACAATGAACTTAATAGACTGGCTTTTGCAGATGATAACGCTATAGCTACTGCTGAAAGGATATTATCAAAAGTATTTCCATCTAAAGATTGCTTAGAGAAAGAGTTATCCCAGCTTTTGCTAAAGATAGAAGCGGGAGAAGACAAAAATGGTTTTTTAGGAATAAGAGTTGAAAACCTCAAAAAAAGAATAGAAGGAAAACAAAATGATGAAACAAATAGGTTAAAGATACCTGTTCTTAGTGAGCAAAAACTTAAAAATATTTCTAGCAAGATAAAGCATTCTGCCATGATAAAAGTATTAGACAAGTGGAATAAAGAATTGGATTGTCAATTTAGGAGTATTTTGTGCGATAAACTCAAAATAGAGGAATTTCCTAAATGGCTTGAAAGAAAAAACATACTTGAAATTATTCTATCGACAGGTGATTTAACTCCAACTTTCCAAAGTATTGTACTTAAAATCTTGGAGAGAAGAGCATCAAATAAACCATGGGATTTTAGAGATGAAGCTAGCAATAGTTTGTTTATAAAGAGACTTGAAGAGAAAAACATTAATATGGAGCCATGGGTTGATGGAACTGACAATATAATTGAGACTCTAAGTAATGGAGACGAAATAAAAACATCAATTGAAAGGGATCCTATTGAGATTTTTAGTATGGGATTATACTTTCAAACATGTTTGTCGCCAGGGAGTAGTAACTTCTTTTCAGTGTTTTCGAACATAATTGATATAAACAAACAAGTTGTATATGCAAAAAATAGTAAAGGAGTAGTAAAAGCAAGAGCATTGATAGTGCTAACTGATAACGGGGGTATTCTAACGTATAACCCATATTGCAATGATCCGAATTTTGATTTTAAAAGTATTTTAAAAGAGTTTGTACATATACTTGCAAAGAAAATGAATGCAGTCGTATTGCCTACAGGAAATGTAAGCAATCTTATTGCTCCTAATTGGTATAATGATGGTCCGTGCAACCTAGCTGAGAAATTCCTGTTTAAATTAGATAAAGAGGAGTTGTCAGAGATTAGCCAAAAGGATTTGCTGTTAAAAATGGAGAAGGCAGTGGAGCCATTAGGATTAAGTGAATTAACTATACCTTTGTTTATACAATTGCCTGAATTTAAAAAATGTGAAAAGTTAATTGACATACTTTTTCCCTATGTTTTAAGGCAAGAAAACTTACAATCTGATGCACTATTTAAATATGCTCAGGCGTTGCTGTATAATGAAAAGAGTGAGATGTTAAAGAGACTAACGCCGAAGATTGTTGAACATGTACTCAAATTAAACATTTCCAATGATTATTGGGCAGTTAAGCATTGGATTGATATTCTTATCCACGTATCTCCAAATAAAGCGCTTGAAGTTCTAAAGAAGACCCGTAGAAAAGGAATACGTATATGGGAAGAAGATTATGATGGAGATAGGCTTACTGATGTAGGAAGGGTTTATTTAAAGTTGAATCGTCGAGTACAAGCGTCAAAGCTGTTTTCAATCGCTATCGAAAAGTATATTAGCGTAGAGGCTCGTGAATATTGTATTGAACAGCTAAATGAAAAATAAAGTCTCACTAATTTATTTTTATGGGGGATATGGATATGAAAATACTTGCTGTTTCGGATGAAGAATCGTCATATATATGGGATCACTTCGAGCCCTCCAGATTTGAAGATGTTGATTTAATGATTTCATGTGGGGACTTAAAGGCTCAGTACCTTTCATTTCTTGTTACCATGATAAAGGCGCCATTATTTTATGTACACGGGAATCATGATGTTATTTATAGTAGGACTCCTCCTGAAGGCTGCGATTGTATTGACGGCAAACTTATAACTTATAAAGGGTTAAAAATACTGGGGCTTGGAGGTAGCTTTAATTATAATAATGGTGAACATCAATATTCAGAGTCTCAGATGAGAAGGCGCATACGAAAGTTGAAGTTTAAACTATGGAAAACTGGTGGAGTAGATTTGATAGTAACTCATGCGCCAGCGTATAAACTAGGTGATGGCAGTGATCTATGTCATAGAGGTTTCGAGAGCTTTATAGAGCTGATGGATAAATACTCACCAAAGTACTTTTTGCATGGGCACCAGCATTTAAACTACGGCAATAAGAAAAGGATAATTCAGTATAATAATACTAAGATTATTAATGCTTTTGGTTATTATGTGTTTGAGTTTTAGGCAGGTGACAATAGAAAGATCGAAGTTCTTTGAATGGGCAGATAAAGAGCACAAAGCAAAAATAAGATCTTTTGGTGGTGGAAGTGGATATGAGGAGTTCTTGAAAAATTCAAAACAAAATATGCAATTTGGCTTGAAAATCCAGATTCTCCAAATTGGAAGGAAAGGAGTAAAAGATTATGTAATCGTTCATTATTTGAATTGCTATTTACTAAGCAAATTCCATAAAATTGAGTGAGATTAGTGCCCAGATAATTTATTTCGATAAAGCATTAAGGAACGATTAAATTAAAGGTATTTCATGCCGAAATAAAGAGGGTAATTCAAAAAATCTATTCATGTCAATGGAAATGAAATGCTAATTGTAAAAAAATCATTGTAAGAATAATCAAAATCACAGTCGTTGCTTATACGAGGAGGAATATGGTATGAAACACTTTACGAAATTTTTATCTTTAATTCTGTCTATCATAATGATATTTGGGATGCTTTCAGTAATGCATAACGGTTATTTAAAGGTCCGTGCAATTGGTGATTTACCAAATGCAAATGGAGCATTAGGCACTGAGGAGAGTCCATACATAGTAAATGAGCCTTCAGATCTTGTATGGATGTCTAATAATGTAGATACTCAGGGTGGAAAATATTATATTCAGACTGCAAATATTGATATGTCTGGAGTGTCAATAAATCCGATAGGTTATGCTGATGAAAATGACTATGATCCATGGTGTCCTTTTTATGGAACATATGATGGGCAGTGGTATACTATATCCAATCTTTCAATTAATAGTGACTGGAAATACGTGGGTTTATTTGGCTATGTTGGGACAGGATATGCTGCAGACGATCTTGAATGGTCTAACCCGTTGGGTACAGGAAATATCAAAAATACTATACTCAATAATGCTACTGTAAATGCAAGTTGTGATGGTGCATATGTAGGTGGTTTAATAGGATACATCATACCATACAGTGGAACGGCAAGTGCCATTAATTGTCATGTTACAGGTGTCAGTGCAGTTAGCGGTGCTACAAATACATACATTGGAGGAGTCGTTGGCAATAGTTGTGGAGGCAGTATTATAGGATGCTCAAATAATGCTAGTGTAAGTGCTAGTGCAGATGATACAAGCAATTCCTATACTACTGGTGGAGTTGTCGGAATGATGCAAGGAACTATTACGAATTGCTCAAATACTGGTAACGTATATGGTGGCAAAGCAAACTCTGATGCAAACAATACTACTTTCTTTGGAATCGCTGGAGGTGTTGTAGGTTATCTGTCAGGAAATGTGAGCTACTGTTATTCATCTGGTAATATTACATATAGTGCGACTGGTGACAACATTGAAGGGGGTGTCATTGGAAATTATTATAGTGCAGGTGGAAGTGTGCAGAATACGTTTTTTCTAGATACAAGTGCAACTTATGGCATAAACCATAACGCTGTGCAGCCTCCTTCATATAGTGGTGCTACTTCAAAAACAGCCTCAGAGCTTAAAGACAAAAATACCTTTAGCGGTTGGAGTTTTTCAAATGTATGGAGGATTCTTGCAGATGAAAATCCAACACACAGAAGGCCTCCTATTAATATCGTTGCTGAAAAAACTGGTACCCAGATGGATGTAAGTTGGAGTGCTGTTACAGGTGCGACTGGATACAAGGTCTATTTAGGTACGGCGAGAGGAGTTTATGGTGCACCTGCCGCAACAATAGCTGCAACAAGTGCTACAATAACAGGGCTTGATAGCGAGAGTATATACTATCTTGTAGTAACTGCAACTGATGCAGATGGTGAAAGTCCATATTCTTATGTAACTGTGCTTACGCCCCCAGCTATATCGGCAGCAATATCTCCAACATCGGAATTAAATGAGGGAAACCTCGACACAAATAGTTTGACAGTATCTCTTTCAGGTACTACGTTTACTGACAATACGCTAGCCAAAGCAAATTTCACGCTTAACAATGCTCCAACTGGAGTGACGATTGAGAGTGTATCGTACTTGAATGATACACAATGTACAATAAATCTTGCGTTTGATGGAACAGACTTCGATGTAAATGTAACAACCTTCGGTATAACAATTGACGGAGCTGAACTTCTCGCTGAAAGTCAGTTGACTTCAGGTACACTAACAATCACAGCAACAGTCGAGACAGCACCATCCATATCGACTCACCCAAGCAATGCAACAGTGAATGCAGGAAATAATACCAGCTTTACCATAGAAGCAACAGGAACTGGGCTCAACTATCAGTGGCAGGTAAATACTGGAGCGGGATTTGGAAATATTATAAATGGTGGAGTCTACAGCGATGCAACCACTGCAACTTTAAATATAACAGGAGCAACAGGAGCCATGAATGGCTATACATATAGATGCGTCGTCACAGGAACAGTAGCACCAGCGGCAACCTCAAATACTGTGACTCTTACAGTAAATACAGTACCAACAATCAATACTCAGCCAAGCAATGAGATAGTGGTTGCGGGAAGCAATACCAGCTTCACAGTAGAAGCAACAGGAACAGGATTGACATATCAGTGGCAGGTAAATACTGGTGCTGGTTTTGTGAATATAGCTAATGGTGGAGTGTACAGTACTACAACAACAGCGACACTTAATATTACAGGTGCAACAGCAGGTATGAACGGTTTCCTCTATCGAGTAGTTATAACAGGAGCAGGTGCATTGACGACGACTTCAGATAGCGTCTTGATGACGGTAAATATACCACCATCCATATCGACTCACCCAAGCAATGCAACAGTGAATGCAGGAAATAATACCAGCTTCACAGTAGAAGCAACAGGAACTGGGCTCAACTATCAGTGGCAGGTAAATACTGGAGCAGGATTTGAAAATATTATAAATGTTGGAGTCTACAGTAATGCAACCACTGCAACTTTAAATATTACAGGAGCAACGGGAGCCATGAATGGCTATACATATAGATGTGTGGTGACAGGAACAGCTGCACCAGCAGCAACCTCAAATACTGCGACTCTTACAGTAAATACAGTACCTACAATCAATACCCAGCCAAGCAATGTGACAGTAGATGCAGGAAGCAATACCAGTTTCACAGTGGAAGCAACAGGAACAGGACTGACATATCAGTGGCAGGTGAATGCAGGTGTTGGCTTTGTGAATATAGCTAATGGTGGAGTGTACAGTACAGCAACAACAGCAACACTAAATATTACAGGTGCAACAGCAGATATGAACGGTTTCCTCTATCGAGTAGTTGTGACTGGAGCAGGTGCATTGACTGCGACTTCAAACAGCATCTCAATGACGGTGAATATTCCGCCAGCCATATCAACTCACCCAAGCAATGTAACAGTGAATACAGGTAATAATACAAGCTTTACAGTAACTGCAACTGGAACTGGACTGACATATCAGTGGCAGGTCAACACAGGTTCAGGCTTTGGTAATATTATAAATGGTGGTGTTTATAGCAATGCAACTACTTCAACGTTAAATATTACAGGAGCAACAGGAGCAATGAACAGCTATACCTATAGGGTAGTAGTTACTGGAACGGTTGCACCAGCAGCAACCTCCGATACAGCAAAACTGACGGTTTTTACTCCTTCATCCTCAGGTAATGGAGTGGTTTCTGCGACACCAACTCCTGCACCAACACCAACACCCACACCTATTATACAGCCGAGCCAAGAACCAGTAATTGTAATTGTCAATGGAAAAGAACAAAATGCAGGGAAAGAAACGAAAGAAACTCAAGAGGGTAAGTCAACCGTTACCGTAGAAGTCAACAATAAAGTCATTGAAAGTAAAATTGATGATGCCATTAAAAATAAATCAATAGGAACAGGTAATATATTACAAGTTCCAGTTGCTGATATAAAATCGGAAGTTGCTAAAGTGGAGTTGACTGGAGATATCATCAAGAAGCTTGAAGAAAACACATTTGATGTTTCTGTGAAACGTGATAACATAGAGTATGTGATACCGGCGGAAGAGTTTACTATTAGTAAGGTCGCTGAAAATCTTGGTGTTCCAGAAAATGACCTGGTAGACATAAAGGTTGAAGTGAAAATCAGCAAACTTGATGAAAAAGTGATTGAGAAGTACAATCAAGTGGCTAAGGGCAATGGTACTGAGTTAGTGTTACCTCCTGTATCCTTTGAAGTGATAGCAAAAACCCAAAAAGAAGATGGTACAACTGGGACAGTCAAAATTAACAAATTTAGCAATTATGTGGAAAGAGTAATGGAGATACCTAAAGGTGTTGATCTTGACAAGATAACAACAGGTATTGTATTCAATGCAGATGGTTCGTACAGTCATGTGCCAACAGAGGTCTTCCAAAAGGAAGGAAAGTTGTATGCAAAGCTAAACTCACTAACTAACTCAGAATACTCAATTGTTTGGAATCCGATTACCATAAAATCGGTAGACAATCATTGGGCCAAAGATGCAGTGAATGATATGGCATCAAGATTGGTGATCTTCAATCCAGATTCATTTGAACCTAACAAAGCAATAACGAGATCATATTTTGCAGAATACATCATTCGTGCACTGGGCTTGTACAGAGAAGGCTCAATGCATGAGAATAGATTTGCGGATATATTCAGTAACAGTGAAAGAACCTTAGCAATTCTTATTGCCAACGAGTACGGAATCGTTACTGGATATCCTGATGGTTCCTTTAGACCAGACCAACAGATTACAAGGGAAGAGGCTATGGCAATGTATCAAAGGGCCATGAAGGTAACAAAGCTTATTGGTAGTGATAAAACAAAATATATGAGCTACATGGACTTTGCCAAGGTAAGCGATTGGGCGGAAGACTCTGTAAAAGAAGTTCTGTCAGCTCATGTCTTTATTGGAACGACAGCAACAACTATTTCGCCACAGTCAAGTATGACGTATGCAGAAGCAGCGCAAGCAATAAAGAATCTCTTAGTGGAATCTAAGCTAATTGACAAGTAAGGATGGTATATAAATAACTTTGTATTTTTAAGTACATATACTGATGATTATATGGGAGAAAATCGAAAAATGGTTGATTGTGATTTTACAGGTATGATACTTGCGCAGAAGCTTAAGCTGGAGCTAATATCTCCACCAGACGACTTATTAATGAGTCTGTCTGATAACTGGCTCAAAAGGGAAGTTAGGTTAAGCAACATATCTGGGGCGGAGAAGTTTTGTTATCCATGCTTTATAAAGCCACTAGTACCAAAAATATTCACTGCAAGGAAATACAGTTCATATGAGGATCTGCGTTGTGATCCTTTAGCTGCTGCAATTTGTATAGCCGAAGCAACTAAGGTAGAGGAGGTTTTAAAGTGAAAGTAATTTTTTGTGCTGATCCATTTAATAACAAAAAAGTTGACATGGACTATGAAAGTGAATATAGAGCTGCAAAAGATCTCGGATTTGAAGTTGAACTTGTGAGCTTCGAAGATCTAGTTGATATGGGTAGCCATGGAGGTCTGGGCAGTAATGAAGAGCAAAGGAATTGCCAATTGGAAGCAGCCATAAAGTGGATAAAGCCATCAGAAGAATTAGAATGTGCCATATACCGTGGATGGATGCTAAAACCTGACAGGTACAGTGATTTTTATAATGCTTTGAAATCTCGAAATATTGAACTTATTAATTCACCTCAAAGTTATAAGTTTTGCCATTATATACCAGATTCCTATGATGTTATCAGAAATTATACGCCTAATACTATTTGGTTTAGAAAGGATCAACTTTCTAAGTCGCTAGATGAGGTTAGTGATATGCTCATTAGGACATTTGGAAATACTCCAGTTATGATTAAGGACTATGTAAAATCCAGAAAGCACGAATGGAAGGAAGCATGTTTCATACCTGATGCGTCGGATTCCATAAAGGTTAAAAGTGTAGTGAACAGATTCCTTGAGCTTCAAGGGGATGACCTTAACGAAGGAATTGTTTTTAGGAAGTTTCTAAAGTTGGAGTTTTTGACTCTCCATTCTAAAAGCAAGATGCCTCTTACAAAGGAATTTCGAATATTCTTTTTGGATGGTAAACCATTACAAGAGTTTTATTATTGGGATGAAGGGGATTATGGTGAACTGAAACCTGATTTAACACCTTTTATTGATGTAGCAAAGAAGGCTAAAAGCCGATTTTTTACCATGGATATTGCAAAAGTTGAAAATGGTGGTTGGGTTATTATAGAGCTTGGCGATGGTCAAGTATCGGGATTACCCGACAATGCTGATTTGCATGAGTTTTATAATAGGCTTAGAACGAGTTTGGTATAATGAAATATATGTAAAACTATGAAGGGAGCGATTTTATGATAGATAAGGCTATTCACATAGCTGCAAAAGCGCACGAGGGTCAAAAAGATAAGGCAGGACAGCCATATATATTGCACCCACTTCGTGTAATGTTTAGCAGGAAGAATGAAACCGAAAGGATTTGTGCTGTTTTGCATGATGTTATTGAGGATACCGATATTTCGCTGGAGCATTTAAAGCAAGAAGGTTATACGCAAGAAATATTGGATGCATTAGATGCTTTGACGAAACGAGCAAATGAAAACTATGATGATTTTATTGATAGGGTAATTAAAAATAGGATTGCTTGCAAAGTTAAATTGGGTGATTTGACGGATAATATGGATTTGTCACGCATATCAAACCCTTGTGAAGAAGATTATAAGAGGGTGGAAAAGTATCGGAAAGCTGCAGATAAAATATTTGACAACATGGAGTTTGATGATAAGAGTGAGTATAAGAATACAAAAGAGATCGAAATAAACGGTTGTGTATCAGTTCCAGAAAACATATCAGTGGATGATTTTTGGAGTAAATTCATTGATTTTGTAGAAAACAATTACTGGTCGTTCGGTGGTGGGATGAAGGAACAAAGGAAAAGTAGCAGCTCTTGAAGGTGATATATCAATCAGTGAGGTGAAAAATATGAAGCTTTTTAGACCAGTAGGGATAGAAGAACTTAGACTTATAAAGGAGTCGGGAATGACAAGATTTCCACCAAGACTTCCTGAACAGCCTATATTTTATCCTGTTATGAATATAGAATATGCACGACAGATTGCATTGGAATGGAATACAAAAAGCCCGCCTGGATATGCTGGTTTTGTAACTGAATTTGATGTTGATGATGAATACATATCAAGGTTTGAAGTCAAAACTGTTGGTGCCTCAATTCATAAAGAATTATGGGTTCCAGCTGAAGAACTTGACGAATTTAATAAACATATCATTGGTGAAATTAAGGTCGTCGAAACATACTATGGTGAAAATTATGTTAAATGATATAGTGAATTTAAGGGATGTTGGCGAATTTGTAAATTGTTTGTCAGGTAAGAGTATAATGTGTGAAAAAAGGCTCTATAGAGGTGGAAAGATTGAGTCTGCTGATTCTTTAAGCCAGGTAGGAAACCCGCAGACAATAATTAATCTAAGAGCCACTCCCGATAAAATTGAAAAGAATAATGAGTTTATGCAATATCATTTTCCAATTGCCAATAGTATAGAGAAATATGATACACAATTAGGGGATGTAAGAAAGTGGTTGAATGGGGTCCTAACGACACTCTCTAAGGCCGATATTAAGTACCCAGTTTTTATTCATTGTACCTCAGGTAAGATCAGTTGAGGAAGAATTTTTTGATTGTGTGGGGTTTAATGTTTCAAGTAGTAAATAGAGGTTGGAGTGATTGTGATGGATCAGTTATTACAAGATAAAATAATTGAGTATATTCAGGGGTTGTGGAAAAAACACAATTCGAGTTATGAATTGGAGGGCATTTGGCTTGCGCTACATGAGCCAATGAATCGTCAAGATAATGAATTTAGTATCCCAGTGATTAAAACTTGGTTTATAAAAAATAACTCAGTAGAAGAGAAAAAGCCAATTGACTATAAAGTATTTATGAATTTTGGGATAAGATCTGAAAGAACATACACTATTGCGTATTCAAATACAGCTTTAATTAAGGATTCGGATTTGATTTATATTGGTTACCAATTAGACAGATTGTATGGTAGGGGGATGCTTTTTAAGGTTAATAGTGAAGGAGATCTTGAGTGTGTGCAGGATTTATGGATTTCATGATTCATACATAGTATTAAGGGGGCGTAGATGAAAATACAAAATCTTAAAGAGCAACCAATTGAGAAAATAAAATATAAAACTTTAGAACATGGTGGAAAAGTGATTGATGCAGATATACCTGTTCTTGTCGGTGAAATAACAGATTTGCCTGAGAATCTTGATGGAATAGTTGTTGCTTCTGACTTGAAAGGAATAGTAGTTAAAGGGGATAAAGAATATTTGTTGGGTGAGGTAGTCTCAGAAATTTTACCGATACTTCTTGAAATTGAATTAGGTATTAAGCCTGATAGGGTAGGTGTAGCTTTGGGTGGCGACTTGTTCGCATCTCTTGATAAAAGAGGTGGTTTGGGAGATGTAAGAAGTGTATGGAATACGTTTAAAAATAACTTTAAATGGGTTGCTGGCATAGCTGGTAACCATGATGCTTTTGGAGATGCAACGACTTTCGAAGAGTTTAAAAAAACTGAAGGAATATACTGCTTTGATAAGGAATTGCAGGAAATAGAAGGTGTCAGGATAGCAGGGATCAGCGGGATAATCGGAAAGCCTGATAAGGTCAATAGGAGAAGAAAAGAGGACTATCTTACAATCCTTAAAAAGTTACTTTTAACCTAGCCGCCGAGAAGTCTCCTTCCTCTATAGGTGGGTGATGAATCGGCGACATCAAAGGCCCTATTGACATTTCTTAAATTAAATCATACAATCAGTAGTATAAAAATATACTGAGGTGTATGAATGGAATTAGATAATAATAATCATTCGGTATTCTTGATGTGCTACCATTTGGTGCTGGTTATAAAGTATAGAAGAAAAGTAATTGATGATGCCATATCAAATAGACTAAAGGAAATATTTGAGTATATCAGTCAAAATTACAATATCATCTTACAAGAATGGAATCATGATAAAGACCATGTTCACATTCTTTTCAAAGGAGAACCCAATAGTGAGTTGTCAAAATTCATAAATGCATACAAAAGTGCATCTTCTAGGCTTGTCAAAAAAGAGTATCCGCAAATACGCAAACAACTTTGGGAAGAATATTTTTGGTCAAGAAGTTTTTGTTTGCTCACAACAGGCGGTGCTCCGATAGAGGTTATAAAAAGATACATTGAGAACCAAGGTGAAAAGATATGAACAAAGCCTACATATATCGCATATATCCTAATACAGAACAATCAACGCTAATCAATAAAACCTTTGGTTGTGTTCGTTTTGTGTATAATCAAATGCTTTCTAATCGCAAAGCTATATATGAGAAATACAAAGATGATAAACAAGCATTGAAGAAACAAAGGTACTGTACTCCTGCTGATTATAAAAAAGATTATGAGTGGCTCAAAGAGGTTGACAGTCTTGCTCTTGCAAATGCACAACTAAATCTTAATGTAGCTTATAAAAATTTCTTTCGTGATAAATCGGTTGGTTTCCCCAAATTCAAAAGTAAGCATAAAGACAGAAAATCTTATACCACTAATAATCAAGGTGGAACAATAAGGCTCATTAATGATAAATATATTAGATTACCAAAACTTAAGGATGTATCAATTAAGTTGCATAGACCATTACCTGAAAAAACTACAATAAAATCAGCTACACTTAGTCAGACTGCCACTGGGAATTATTACATATCTATACTTGTGGAATATGAAGCAAGCATAGAACGAGTAATACCAACACCAGAAACAACGATAGGATTAGATTATTCTTCAAAATCACTGTATGTCGATAGCCAAGCAAACAGTGCAGATTATCCTAAGTTTTATCGTAAAGCAGAAGCAAAGCTAAAAAAGGAACAACACAAATTATCAAAACGTAAAATAGGTGGTAAAAATAGAAACAAACAACGTCAAAAGGTAGCAAAGCTTCATGAAAAAGTAGCTAACCAACGCAAGGATTTTCTACACAAGCTATCACGTCAGATAACCAATGACTATGATGCAGTTGTAATTGAGGACTTAAATATGCGTGGTATGGCACAAGGACTAAATCTT
>Ga0209800_10000687_pt1 | contig 46162 bp, 32 predicted proteins | sample Higcelweek8metaG_FD_187174 | JGI IMG/M metagenome (GOLD analysis project Ga0209800, IMG submission 187174) | Freshwater pond sediment microbial communities from the University of Edinburgh, under environmental carbon perturbations - High... | ecosystem: Environmental > Aquatic > Freshwater >...
CATGAAACTCACCATACCATTTGTGCATATTTCTTATTTTTATTATAGACTCTTCTCTATTTATAGCCATTTTTTTATCTGTATTCACTCTGTTTATATCCATAGCTCTTCTTAATGTTTTTTTATTTTAATCTCTCTGGCCTGTACTGAGTTCCTCTTCAAGGCGCCTTGAATAACTTGACATGGCGTAACAGAAGAGAAAATAGATCATGGCAATGAAAATATATGCCTCTGTGCTGAATCCCATCCATCTGGGATCTGAGAGGGTTGACTGACAGGTTTTTAACAGGTCATAAAGAGAGATAATGGCAACCAGAGAGGTATCTTTGAACGCTGAGATCAGGATACCCACTGTTGGTGGAATTACAATCTTGAGGGCCTGAGGAAGTATAACCAGCCTCATCACCTGGAAATAGTTAAGCCCCATTGACTCTGCTGCCTCATACTGACCTTTTGGTATGGCCTGGAGTCCACCTCTGACAACCTCGGCAATATAGGCTGCTGTAAACATTACAATTGCAACCTGCGCCCTGAAAATCTTATTGACAGTTACACCCTCTGGGAAAAAAAGAGGAAACATGACAGCAGACATGAAAAGCATACTGATCAGAGGAACACCACGGATAATCTCAATATAGACAACAGCCATGGTGAGGATTGCAGGCATCTTTGAACGTCTTGCCAGGGCAAGAACAACCCCTAACGGATATGCTGCTGTCATACCAACAACAGAGAGCAGAAGGGTGAGAAGAAGGCCGCCCCATTTTGTACTTTCAACAGGGGTAAGTCCCAAAATTCCACCTTTCAGAATAATTGCCACCACAACAGTGCTGCAAAGCCACACATATGCAAGAGATGATCTCCATCGATCCCGTTTCCTGCTGTAAACTACAGTACCTACCATGATAAGCATGGCAATCAAGCCACGCCACTGCTCCTGTTGAGGAAAGAGACCAAATATAACAAACCGTATATTGGCAGGGATATATGCCCAGCATGCCCCCTCTCCTGGCTGGCAGCCAGATGATTGTCCGAACCATACACTGTCAAAAAATGCCCATTGAATAAATGGGGGAATCAACTTGTAAAAGGTCAGCAGTATAAGAATAGTTATAAAAGTATTAAGAGGAGAGTTGAAGAGGTTGGCTTTAAGCCAGCCGACTACACCGGTCTCAGTTACAGGGGGCCTTAAAATCTCTTTTTTTGCAATGGGTACATTTTCTGAAGAGTCAAGCTCTTTTGGAGATAGAGGATTATTTTGAGTTTCAGCATAACTTTTCATCATTTCAACTTTCAACCTACCTTTCCACAAGCGCCATTCTTGCATTATACCAGTTCATGAACAGAGATGTCATAAGGCTGATGGTCAAATACATCAACATGATAATGGCAACCCCCTCAATGGCCTGACCAGTCTGGCTGATGGTGGTATTTGATGTGGATACAAAATCAGGATAGCCAATAGCCACGGCAAGAGAGCTGTTCTTTATGAGGTTAAGCAGCTGGCTTGTAAGTGGTGGAATAATCACCCGGAGGGCCTGAGGCAGAATAACCAGGTTCATGATAAATAGCGGTCTTAGCCCAAGGGATTCTGCTGCTTCCCGCTGCCCTCTTTCAATCGACTGAATTCCTGCCCTTACAATTTCAGCAACAAAAGCAGATGTATAGAGGACAAGCCCAAGAAGAAGGGAGCCAAACTCAGGGCTTACATTGTATCCACCTTCAAAGTTAAACCCATTAAGTGTTGGCATATCCATCTGAGTTGGAGCTCCCATTAGAGACCATGTGACAGTGGGAAGCAGGATAATCAATGCGATTGAAACCGTCAGAAGAGGAAATATCTGCCCCGTCTCTTCCTGTCTCTTTTTTGCCCACCGTCTTAGAAAAAATGTTAAGAAGCAGGCACCAATAAAGGCATACCCCATCCATAAAAAAGCCGGATGGTCAGCAGGAGTGGCAAAATAGACTCCCCGGTTACACAGGACAACACCATCAAATGGGATAAGTGCCGCTCTTGGTGATGGCATGACATTATTAAAAATGGTGTACCAGAAGAAGAGCTGTAAAAGAACCGGAATATCCTGAAACACCTCAATGTACACTGCCGCTATTTTTGAAACAAGCCAGTTGGACGAGAGTCTTGCAATACCGACAAAAATCCCTAAAGTTACTGTAAAGACAATTCCGATAAAAGAGACCTTGATGGTATTTAATGCACCAACAGCCAGCGCTTTGAGGTATGTATCAGAAGAGGAGAAGGAGATCATGGATTCACCAATTTCAAAAGAGGCCTCTCTTGACAGAAAGCCAAATCCAGTGGCAATTGACTGTTTTGCAAGGTTTGCAGTGGTATTGGTAAAAAGATACCAGGAGGTCAAACTGACAATAGATATAGCTGCGATCTGATAAACGACTGACCGGAATGTGGCACTTGTCCATATAGGTCCGCTTATGTGATCTTTTTGCATAATGCCCCTGTTTATAAGTCCAAGATAGATATTTTTTGCAGCATGAATAAGATATCCTATCCATGCTGCAATCTGTTAAACATTTATAACAATATTTCCCAGTAGCGCCAAAGTGTGCCTTTTATCCCAACAATCAATTGCCTTTCATATTTTGTTGTGGAAGGCCAGTCTGTCATAGAGGTTATTTAAACGGTGGAGAGTACATAAGTCCACCATTAGTCCAGAGGGCATTGAGACCTCTCTCAATGGCAAGTGGTGTGGCAAGCCCCACATTGCGTTCAAAGAGTTCACCGTAATTGCCAATGTTCTTGACAATATTGTAGGCAAATTTTTCATCAAGACCCAGAGCTTCGCCATTACCTGGTGTCACACCAAGAAAACGTTTGATCTCAGGGTCTTCGTTTTTGACCATATCATCAATATTCTTGGAGGTAATTCCATACTCTTCTGCCTGAATCATAGCCAGTACTGAGAAGTTGACAATATCATACCACTGATCATCTCCATGTCTTACAGCTGGGGCAAGTGGCTCCTTTGATATGATCTCTGGCAGCAGCATGTAATCAGCAGGGTTGGAGGCAGAAGCTCTCTGCCCTGCAAGCTGTGAGAGATCAGAGGTCATGCAGTCACACCTGCCTGACAAAAAAGCCTGCTGAATTGCAGTGGTACTCTCAACAACAACCGGCTTCCAGGTCATACTGTTTTTCCTGAAATAGTCTGCGGCATTCTGCTCAGTGGTGGTTCCCTGTAAGACACAAACTGTGGCGCCACTGAGTTCTCTGGCAGATTTAATGCCAAGCGATTTTGGTACCATGAACCCCTGGCCGTCATAGTAGTTCACCGTGACAAAATTGAGCCCCAGCTGAGACTCTCTGGCCAGTGTTCGGGTGGCATTACGACAAAGAACGTCAATCTCGCCGGATTGGAGCGCTGTAAATCTTGTCTGTGCTGAAAGAGGTATGAATTTCAATTTGTCAGGTCTCCCAAAGACAGCGCAGGATATGGCTCTTGCAGTATCAACATCAAGGCCTCTCCACTCACCTTTTTCATCTGTGCTGGCAAATCCGAAAAGCCCCTGATTGACCCCAACCTGGATGAAGCCCTTTTTTTTCACATTATCAAGAGTTCCTGCGAAGACAACTCCAGATGTCATGATAGACAGTGTAGATAACATAACAGTTAACATTTTGAAATAGTTCATTTTAAGCTCTCCTTATGACGTAAAACAGCTGTTAAGTAAGTAGAGGCGGCCTCATAAAATGAGTCCTCATCAGCGAATAGAAACAACATATGAAAATTATTAAAACAGATATCTTATCAATGTCAAAGGGAAAATTCAGTTCTTTTCAGTCCTGTATCATCTGTATGGCAATATGCGCAGTCCTGCGGGATGCTCCTGCGCCACCTAAATATCTGGGTATCATAAGAAGCTGTTTTTTCATGGAGAGCAAAGTGTCCGGGGGCATTATTGATAAGATCTTATCTGAAACTCTTTCTGGTGTGGCGTCATCCTGGAGCAGTTCTGGTACAATGGGATATCCGGCAATAATATTGGGCAGTCCGACATGGGGTATTCTGACAAATATCTTTGCAAGAAAGTATGTGATAAGAGAGGTTTTATAGACAATAACCATCGGAACACCAGATATGGCAGCCTCCAGTGTCACAGTGCCGGATGCGGCAATCAGCAGATCAGATCGTCTGAAGAGCGCTGAAGGCTCTCCGCGTACAACTTCAAAGATACCGTCATGGTTGTATGGATCTAATATCCTGTTGAATCTCTCTATATTTATTGATGAAGCGGCAGAGACAAGGAATGTGACCCTCTCACTTTTCTGACTTACCAGATCTGGATTTTTCTGGAGATGGTCTCTATTCCGATGGCACAGAGAGTGATCAACTTTTTCATATTTCTCATGAACTAATCTGGCAGACTTCAACATGAGTTCCAGCAGCTTTGAGATCTCCGACTCTCTTGAGCCAGGCAGCAGCCCTATGACCTTTGGGAGCATGCTCTGCCCCTCAGATTTTTCAGGGATATGCTCATGGCGGTGGCAATCCAGAAGCGGATGGCCAACAAATGTGGCAGGGATACTCTCTTTTCTGAAGATCGCCTCCTCAAATGGAAAAATCAGTGCAGCATGGTCAACATACTGTTTTATCCTGTTCAATCTTGAGCTGTTCCATGCCCACACCTTTGGTGTGATATAATAGAGAACAGGAATGGAACTGAGCTTTGCGCAGGCAGCAGCTCTGAGATTGAAACCTGGATAATCAATCAGAATAAGCAGATCAGGTCTGTTCTGCGCAATTTTCCGGCGGAAGAGGTCAAACGCCTGCTTGATCCGTTTGAACTGCATAATAACTTCAGTTACCCCCATTGCAGAGAGATCTCTTATGTGAAAGAAGAGCTTCATCCCCTGCTGCTCCATGAGGTCACCTCCGATACCGGTAATTATAAGAGCGGGATCTATTGAGATCAATTCCCTGATAAGGTTGGCACCGTGCAGATCTCCAGATGGCTCACCTGCAATAATCATGACATGTTTCTGCTCTTTCACAGCAATCCTGGCCCTCATCTGCATAATTTTACGCAACAAACTACTATCCATCTCACTATCCAGAGCAGAAAAACTACCCACTCATAAAGTTGTCAGATCCTGAGAATCAAAGTCACTATCATCAACTGCAATGATAGCTATACCGTTGAGATCTGCCAGGCCAACCATCTTCTCCCTGTCAAAGGTGACACTCCTTTGAGCCTCCAGAACCAGAACAGATGCACCATACTGTGCCATACCCCTTACAGTTTCAACTCCAGCTGACGGAAGGTCAAATCGTAAATCCTGCTGCGGTTTTGAGAGTTTTACAACCACTGCGCTGCGATCTGTCAGAGAGGCACCACGTTTTATGGTGGCATCTGTACCATCGACAGCCTCCACAGCCAGAACTGTTCCATTGGCGATCACAACACACTGACCAATATCAAGTTTGCCGATCTCCCGTGCAATTTTCCACCCTGTCTTAATATCTTTCTGCTCAGCACTGTCTGGTTTTCTACGGGTCCAGCACCCTTTTGGAGATAACAGTTCAGGCAGCAGAAACGTGGATGGTCTGACAGAGACTCCCTCTTTGGCAAGCAGATCTGCAAACGAACTCAGAATAGAGTCATCGTGAGTGTGCCCTTTAGTTGCAATAAAGGCAATTGCCTTGAAATCAGGTCTGATATCTGTGAAAATCTTTGTTTTTCTTACACTGCCCATCATCACAGACTCTGTGACACTATTTTTCCTGAAAAATTTGAGCAGTTTTCCAACCTGACCCAGATGGAGCCACTCAATTGAGTCAACACAACTCTCAAGCTCCCTGGAAGCCTCATTGATATATGCGGCAGCACAGACTCTGTACCCTCTTGCAGCTGCACTTCTTGCAAAGAGAATGGGAAACTGCCCACCACCAGCAATGAGTCCGATCGGTCTCATCTGGTGATCCCGCGGGTTGATTTTTCAATGAAACTCATGAAGTTCACAACTTCAGGGATCTGCTCCACCTCTGCTCTAACCCGTTCTGATGCCTGTTTTACCGTAAGACCTATCCTAAATACTATTCTGTAGGCCTTTTTCAGACTTGCTATGGTGGATTTTGAAAAATTGTGCCTGTCCAGGCCAACATTGTTCAGGCCATGCAGTGTGGCTCTGTCTCCTGCTGCAATCACATATGGAGGGATATCTTTAACAATGGCGGATTTGCCTCCAATATAGGCGTAATCCCCGATCTTGACAAATTGATGAATGGCCACAAGCCCCCCGATTGTTACGTTATCACCAAGCTCAATATGTCCACCCAGAGTGGCATTATTGGCAAGAATCACCTGTTTTCCAGTTTTGCAGTCATGGGCAATATGGGTGTAGGCCATCAGGTAATTCTCCTCGCCAACTTCAGTATAGCCACCACCAAATTCTGTACCACGGTTTATAGTCACAAATTCACGGATAACAGTCCCTCTTCCAATTTTGAGAAAAGTTTTCTCTCCATGATATTTAAGATCCTGAGGGGCAGCACCAATGGATGCGTACTGAAAAATCCTGCAATCCTGCCCGACTGTCACATACTGGTCAATGGTTGTGTATGGCCCTATTTCAGTACCTGATCCGATATGGACATCTTTTTTAATGATTGCATAAGGGCCTATTGAGACATTGGATTCTATTTCAGCACCTGGATCAATGATTGCTGTGGGATGAATCATATATTTCTATTTCCTTGATTTTTCTTGAATTTTCTTATTTTTCCCGGCACTATCCAGAACAGTTCATATTCTCATGGGGTGAAGTTGAAATGCACAGCTCTCTTTTTATGAGCCTCCTGGTTTTTCATTGTTCTCTTTTCTCTCAAGTTTGAGGACTCTCTTTCTTATTTCAGGAAGAGTAGGCAGGATAGATGCCACCTTGAGCCATACCTTATGGGGCATTCCTGGAACACCTGAAACAATCTGCCCTGGCTGAACATCACTTAGAACTCCTGCACCGGGACCTACAATGGCACCATCGCCAACAGTGAGATGGCCTGACACACCAGCTTTTCCAGCTAAAATGACCCGTTTCCCAATAACGCTGCTTCCGGCAATTCCAACCTGGGCAACAATCAGTGAGTGTTCACCTATGGTCACATTGTGTGCAATATGGACAAGATTGTCTGTCTTAACCCCCTTACCGATCCATGTCCCCCCAAAGGTTCCCCTGTCAATGGTATTGCAGGCACCAATTTCAACATCATCATCAATATGGACAAATCCCGCGTGGGGAATCTTTTCGTGGTACCCCTCTGCCATCTCCTGGGTAAAACCGAATCCATCACTTCCAATAACAGTTCCAGAGTGGATAATAACCCTTGAGCCTACTCTGGTACGCTCCATTATGGTCACATTGGGTTTGATTACAGTATCATCACCAATGGCCACATGATCTCCAATATAGACCCCATGCATGATATGTACCCGCTCTCCCATTGTAACGTTATCTCCGATAGTGACATGGTGGCCTATTGTCAAGTCATCCCCTGCAACAAAATTGATCCCAGTCACACTTCCTTGAGCAATGATTTTTGAGGGTTCTGTGGGAGGATGAAAAAGGGAGAGGATTCTGAAGAATTTGCGTTTAGGGTTCAAAGTTTTTATCAAAGAGGGGTAGACAGAGACGATATCACCAAAATCGTCAGGAACAATGACAGCCCCAGCCCGGGTATTGTGCAAGTTTTTTAAAAACTTCGCATCTGAGGCAAATGTGATATCTCCAGATTCTGCATCATCAAAGGATGAAACTCCGTAGATCTCAAGAGCTTCATCCCCAATCACCTTACCATCAATCTTCTGAGCAATTTCTTTAAGAGTAAGTTTCATAAACTGGTCAATTTCATAAACTGGTCAATTTTATATTTTGGCAGGTTGATAACTATTTGCTGGCAGGTCTTCTATTGTACTCACTTATCACCTTATCAGTAATATCAAGAGCCCCATCAAAATACATTATACCACCCTCATTTTTTTCAATCACCATTGTAAAGCCCTCTTTTCTTCCCACTTCACCTGTCACACTTAAGACATCACTGCGGATCTTATTAAAGTGGTTGTTCTGAAGCTCCTTAAAGCTTTTCATATACTCTGATCTGAGGGTTTTAAAGTCATTGAATTTGGTTCTCAGCTCTTTTTGCTTCTCCTCTTTTTTCTCTTTACTCATCACAAGAGAATCTTTCTCAAATTTTTTCTGAAGATCAAGCAGTTCACTCTCTTTGACCTTCATATCATCTTCCATCTTTTTACCTTTTCTGTTCAGCTCATCGGTTGCACGTTTCCCATAATTGGAATTGGTCAGAATCTTCTGAAAGTCAACAACACCGATCTTTACTGTGCCAGCTGCACTGGCAGTGCTAATAAAAGCTGTAACAGTTATGAAACTTATAAGACAGACTGCTAAAGTATAAGAAAACACTACTGATTTTTTCATTTTTATAAATATCTCCATCTGTTTTTAAATAGATATCACTTTTTAAAACTATAATATTTTTACATTATGCTGGTGACCAGTATAATTATTGATCCTGCTATTGAAGTCTGCTCATCTGCTCTATTGAAGTTTTACTTGTTTGCTTTATGAAGTTTACTTGTTTGCTAGTCTTTGTAATCTATCAACCCATTATTGAAGCTCAGGGTCTTAAAACGCACCTCCCATGGAAAACTCCCACCTTCCTCCGCTGTACTCATTACCATTTAAAATCTTGCCATACTCTATCCTTATCGGCCCCATTGGGGAATACCAGCGAAAGCCACCGCCATAACTCGAATAAAGATCTTGCAGAGTCATATCCTCATCCTTAAGATAAGAGTCACCTGCATCATAGAATACAACACCTGCCAGGTTGATATCTTCCACAATAGGAAAGATCATCTCAACATTGAACTGGATAAATTTCTCTCCACCTCTCTGTTCACTCTCCCCTTCAGGAGTTGCATTTATATCTTCAGAGTCATAGCCTCTCACCGAGTTGATGCCACCCAGATAAAACCGCTCATAATCAATCTCAATATCTTGGGATCTATCATCAAGAAATCCTGTCTTTGCATGGATAAACCCTGTAAATTTCCAGAAAAGTGGGTAATACCATCCTGTCTCAGCAATATACTTTGTAAAATCGATCTCTCCGCCAAGCCAGTCGCCAGCATACTCTACTGAGATGCTGTGGTCAGAGCCCTCTGTGGGGTTAAAGGCTGCGTTTGTGGAGTCATACCTCAAAGAGGTGGTGACACTGCTTGTAACATAGTGACCTTCATCAACATCAGTGTAAGTCTCTTGAACATTGGAGATGGTGAAATCTTCATACCCGTATTTTATCCCGACAGAGGTATCATCAAAGATCTTGTATCCGAAACGTACTGCACCACCCTTGCTGTCTTTGTCGTAGTAGTCATACTCCTTATCCCAGTTATAGAGATCCGCACCAGCAGAGAGGGGAATATCGAAAAGCCACGGTTCTGTGAAACTCAAGGTGAACCGGGTTGAGGTTGCAGAGACCTCAGCCTTGGTAGAGACAATCTGTCCACGGCCAAAAAGATTTCTCTCTGAGACAGAGATCATGCCAAAAAGCTGATCTTCACTGCTGTAACCACCTCCAAAACTGAAAGCGCCTGTCGCTTTTTCTGTAATGTCAACATTGAGATTGAGTTTATCGTCACTGCTTCCCTTGGAGGTTTTGATATCCACGTTCTCAAAATAGTCAATACGCCGAAGGTTTTTTACGCTCTTCTGGATCTTTGACATGGAGTAGAGATCCTGTTCATAGACTTCAAGCTGACGCCGGATCACCTTGTCCCGTGTTTTTGTATTGCCACTGATCAGAATCCTTTCAAGATATACAGGAGAGCCTTTCTCAATCATGAAGTTAACATCTACTGTCTTTGCATCACCATTTTTTGCAATGCCAGGTGAAATATCAGCATTTGCAAACCCTCTGTCTGAATAGATGTCGGTAATGGCAAAGACGTTGGTTCTCAGATCTGCCCTGCTGTAGATATCACCACTCTTAATTGTAAGCTTCTTATGAAGATCAGCTTCAGGGACAATAAGATCTCCTGTAAAACCAATGGCACCGAGTTTGAACTGCTCTCCCTCCTGAATTCTGAATTTAACTGAGATGCTCTCTTTGCCAAATTCAACGTCAGGATCAGATATCTTTGCATCAATAAATCCGTTGTCCTTATATAAGGATTCAATTTTGTAAACATCTTGCTCAAGCTCGTTCCTCTTAAGGTCACCAGATGATGTTATCCAGGAAAAAAAGCCCTTTTCATCGGTTTTCATAACCTTTTTCAACTCTTTATCTGTGAAGAACTTATTACCGTCCATCTCAATGTGTTCAACCTTGAGCTTTTTACCCTCTTTGATATCAAAAGTTATATCTGCCTGATTATTGTCAAGCATCTCAGAGGTATAGGTAATTTCACAGTTGTGGTAATTCTTGTCAGTATAGAGAGCTTTTATCCTCTCAATATCTTCGTTGATCTTAAAGGCATTGAGAATGGACCCAGTTCCTGTGCGCACCACCTCCTGTATCTCCTTATTTTCATACACATGGTTACCCCGGTACTGTATTTTTCTGACACTGGGTTTTTCTGTCACGTTGAAGATAACATTAATGCCACTTCCACTCTTTTCCCCCTCAATACGGACATCTTCAAAATATCCCATCTGAAAGACACTTTTAAGATCCTTGGCAGTGGCATCAACACTGAATATATCGCCCTGTCTGATCTTAACAGCCCTTAAGATAGCATCAGACTCAATCCTTTTATTGCCCTTTATAGTTACCGCGGCTACAAGCTGTCTGTTGAAAATCTCACTGCCCATCTCTTTACTGATGAGATTTACCGCAGAAAAGAGGTTTTCAATGGCACTTGCCCTGGCAGAAAATGATAGAGGTGGCTTTGATGTGATAACATTAAACACTCTGGCATCAATACTGATCTTTCCCCCAGCGACAAAAAGAGTGCCCCACACCATATAATCAAGCCCATGTTCAATTCCAATCTTCTGCACTGCCATATAATCCAGACGACTCCCTGGGATCTCCTTGTTCATAATAATGGCATCAGCTCCCTGGCTCTTCAGGTTTTCAGCAACCATTGAGTGAAGCTTCAACTTAAGGTGCTCCATATTTGACTGTGCATTTATTTCAAATGGAAAAATCCCAACTTTTACCTTCTCTTCAGCTCCTGCTTCTGATAGGGTTACAAAAAATAGTACCAAAAAAGCAGACACCATAGATGCCACAATATTGTATTTTATAATATTTATCTTCATTACAGTAAGCCCCTGTTATATTCTTATATCCAGATCAACTATCTTACAATCTTGAATTGTCACCCTTTTATCCATCAGTGCTGCAAGCTCACTGTTATGAGTCACAACCATAAGGGTCATGCCAAGATCACGGTTAAGTTCTACAAGAAGGTGGTGTACCTGAAAACTGTTCTGTTTATCCAGGTTACCTGTAGGCTCGTCTGCAAGGAGTATGTCTGGTTTCATGACCAATGCCCTTGCAAGTGCAACCCTCTGCTGTTCACCTCCTGAAAGATCCTCTGCCCTGTGGTGAATGCGGTGCTTTAACCCGACTCTCTCAAGGATCTCCTCTGAATCCATACAGCTTTTTTTTCTGGAGAGGTTGCAGATCATACCTGGAATCATCACGTTCTCTATGGCAGAAAAGCCACTGAGCAGATGGTGAAACTGAAAGACGAACCCTATTTTGCTGTTTCTGAAACGGGCAAGCTCCTCTTCACCCAGAGCAAAAAGATCTCTGTTTTCAAAAACAAGAGTTCCATGGTTCGGGCGGTCAAGTGTCCCCACAATATGCAGAAGAGTTGATTTACCTGTTCCTGATGCGCCCACCACAGCAATTGACTCTCCCTTGTAAATATCAAAATCAACCTCTTTGAGTATTTCGATATCTGTGGTGCTGCTCCTGAATCTCCTTGAAATGCCCTTCAGAGAGATCAAAGGGAATATGTTATCCATAACGAAGAGCCTCTACAGGATCCATTTTTGATGCTTTGTAAGAAGGGTATATGGTTGACAGAAAACAGATGATAATGGATGCAATGGAGATAAGCACCACATCAAGGTATTCAAGTTGAATGGGAAGGGTGGAAAAAGGGTATGCGGCAGGCAGTTCAATGAACTGATATCTCTTAAGAAGGATACAGACCACAACTCCAGCTGAAGTTCCAAGCAGAGTTCCGGTCAATCCGATTATCATACCTTGAATCACAAATATCTTTCTGATGAGCATATCTGTGGCACCCATGGCTTTGAACACAGCAATATCTCTTGTCTTTTCCATCACCATCATGATCAGGGCACTTGCAATGTTAAATGCAGCCACAAGGATAATAAGCGTAAGAATGACAAACATGGCGGTCTTTTCCAGTTTGAGTGCAGAAAAAAGGCTCTTGTTGATCTCCATCCAGTCTCTTCCATAAAAAGCAGAACCAAGATCGTTAACAAGAGCCTCTTTAATCTGTGGAGATTGAAAGAGATCATCAACCCATACCCCAAGAGCAGAAATTCGCCCCTTCATACCCATCAGTTTCTGGGCATCTTGCAGATGAATATAGGCAAGCGAGCTGTCATATTCATACATGCCAGAGTCAAAAACGCCTGTTACCATGAATCGGGTCATGGAGGGCATATGGCCAACAGGTGATATCATCCCTCCTGGCACCATGAGCACCACCTTGTCTCCGGTTGTCACTCCAACATGCTTTGCAAGCTCACGACCCATTATAATTCCAGGAAAGGGTCTCTCTGAGCCATCGGTAACGGCAGATACAGATTTTTGCGCTATTTTATCAGAATCAGAATTGTCATCAGCAGAGAGAGGTGGAGTTGCCTCTTCTGAACCGGAGAGAGGCAGATCTCCATCTTTAACAGAACTGAGCTTCTCTGCAAGCTCCTCAGATGTAAAACCCTTAATGATCGAGACCCCTGATGCAGGCTCAATGCCTCTGATAACAGCGCCGGAAAGCCCTGATGCAGAACGGATCATGGTCTGGCCGAACACCAGAGGAGAGGTTGCATTAACCCCTTTACTATGGCGGATCTTCTCTTCAGCACCCTTGTAGTCACTGAATCTGCCGGAGTAGTCCATGATAAGGATATGGGGCTCCACACCCAGAATTCTCTTTCTGAACTCAATTTCAGCTCCGCTCATGACCGCAATAACAATCACCAGAGCCATCACCCCTACAGTTACCCCGGCAACCGACAGGAGGGTGATAAGAGAGATAAACCCCTCTTTCCGTTTGGCTCTCAGATATTTACCTGCTATGAAAAATTCAAGAGACATCAATTATATCTTCCATTGATACAGTGCCAGCTCTCATACCTTGTGATTTAATACAGAACCATCCTCTGATTATTAGTAAAGAGATCTCCTTAACTTACACTCTCTTCTGCTTAAACCTTTCCGTAAGATCCATAGATCACAGGAGAGCCTGCCTTATGCATTGTTTTTCATGTGGGGGAAAAGGATAACCTCTCTGATAGAGGGAGAGTCTGTGAGCAGCATTACAAGACGATCTATCCCAATCCCCTCTCCGGCAGTTGGTGGCATGCCATACTCAAGGGCCTCCACATAATCTGCATCCATGATATGGGCCTCTGTCTCTCCATCACTTCTCTGTGATGCCTGCTCTACAAATCTCTCATACTGATCTGCCGGGTCATTTATTTCAGAAAAGCCATTGGCAATCTCCCTGCCTGCGATAAACAGTTCAAACCGGTCAGTCAGTTCAGGATCTGTATCACTTTTTCTTGAGAGAGGTGAGACCTCCACAGGATATCCGGTAATAAAGGTTGGCTGAATAAGTTTGGGTTCCACAAGCGCATCAAAGAGTTTGGTGAGTATCTTTCCATAACGCTCTTTTTTGGTAATCTTAATACCCTTCTCATCTGCAAACTCAAGCAGTTTTGCCGGGTCGCTGATAGTGGAGCGCTCAATCCCTCCAATGGATATAAGAGATTCTATCATGGAGATTCTTCTCCATTTACCGCCATTTTCCACATTTGCAAAATCAATTGTCTCACCCTGATACTCAACCTGAAGCGTCCCGTTAACCTCCATGGCAATGGTTCTGAACATCTCTTCAGTCATATCCATCAGATCCTCATAGGTTGCGTATGCCTGATAAAACTCAACCATTGTAAACTCTGGATTGTGGCGTGTGGAGACCCCCTCGTTTCTGAAATTCCTGTTGATCTCAAAGACCTTTTCAAACCCTCCAACCACAAGGCGTTTAAGATAGAGTTCAGGGGCAATACGCAAAAAGAGTTCCATCCCTAAAGCGTTGTGCCAGGTTTTAAACGGAGTTGCCTCTGCCCCTCCTGGAAGGGGCTGCATCATGGGAGTCTCAACCTCCATGAAATCTCTTGCTTCAAAGAAACGGCGCATAGTGCTGACAATCTTACTTCGTTTGATAAAGATATCTCTTGCAGACTCATTCATGATAAGGTCAAGATATCTTTGGCGGTATCTCTTTTCAGGATCTTTTATCCCATGATATTTTTCAGGAAGTGGTCTTACCGATTTAGACAGAAGTCTTAAACTCTTTGCAAGCAGCGTCCACTCTCCGGTTTTTGTCTGAAACAGAGGCCCTTCAACTCCTATAAAATCCCCGATATCAAGTTTTTTAAAAATCTCATACGCATCAGCTCCTACAAAGTTCTTCTGCAGATAAGCCTGTATCTGTCCTGTTCTATCCTTGAACCTTATAAAAGATGATTTACCAAATTTATTGACAGCCATCATTCTTCCTGCCACAGAAAAGGTTGTACCGTTCTCTCCCAGGGTCACTGCCTTCTCTTCCGTGGCGATACTCTCCTCTTGCGGGGAGTTTTCGGGCTGATTCTGCGTAAGCTTATGAAGCTGCGCAATGGTATCTGAGATTCTGAAATCATTGGGATAGAGATTTATGCCGCTATCTTTCAGCTCATTCATCTTATCTTTTCTTGCTTTGAGAAGTGTGCTTGATTCTTCCATTATAATATATCTTTCTTTAAATCCATTATATAGCTGTTATAAGTATGAGTTACATTAAAAGCACACCTCTGATCGAGCCTTTTTCTGAGTTCAGTGGCAGATAGTTATCTTCTGAATGGCTCAAAATGGTTGTTGATGACTCTTCTCATGGCTGCATTAAAAAGCTTGTATAGTTACTCCATTTTATTGTGAGGTGTCAACATTTTGTTTCTGCCTGAAACAGAAGTATCTGCGTCACTCTCTCTGAAGATAACAGTAAATGTTGTCCCTGTGCCAGGCGCACTCTCAACATATATCAACCCGTTATATGAATCGACAAGTCTGTGAATAATTGAGAGTCCAAGCCCGGTACCGTATGACTTTGTGGTAAAAAAAGGGTTAAATACAGAATCGATATCTCTCTGTTCAATCCCTTGACCGTTATCGCTGACTTTAAAGAGAATCCGACCATCTTTTGACCTGAAAAGTCTGATATTGATTACCCCCTCTCTGCTCTCTATAGGTCCAATGTTTTTCTCACTGCTCTCACAGTCTTCTCTGGTATGAATTGCTTCAGCAGCATTCTTAAGAAGGTTCCATAAAATCTGCCGGAAGTGGTCCGGATCCATATTAACAGAGAGAGAGTCATCAAGCCCCATGTTAAACTCAATCAGATGACTGCACAACTCAGCACCCTGGGTAAAAGCATCACTACACATCGCATCCTGCTTGAAAAGCTTCACAGTTTCAACAATCTCATGAGCAAGAAAAATCTGCCTTGAGTGAAGAACAGGAGGCTTTGCAAAGAGAAGAAACTCAGTCACAATTCTGGTGAGACGCTCAGTCTCCCGTAATACAATCTGCATAAGTCTGTAATTCGGGGTACCAGGTTCTGAATCTTCCTTGAGCATCTGAATAGAGCCAGACAGAGATGCCAGAGGATTCTTGATCTCATGTGCCATACCTGCGGCAAGCTCTCCCATGGTAGCCATTTTCTCCACCCGCTTCAGGTGATCCTCAATCAGCTTCAACTCTTTTCTGGCTATTTTTGCCTGGAGAGCAAGAAAACCACTCAATACAGCCACTGCAAAACATGCAGTCATCATGATGACCAGCCTATAGATAATGTGGTTCCATGCCACCTGATCAGAGAGTTGCCCACTGGTCACAAGAGGAGCAATAAACCCGTAGTACTCAAGGTCAATCAGCACTCCATACTGAATACAGCAAAAGGTGGCGATAATAAGGCTCCCCTTACGGAGAAGAAGCATGCTTGCAGCAATAATCACCACAAGATATATGAATGTGAATATACTTTGAAAACCACCTGTGATAAAAATTATGGCACTTACGGTTAAAGAGTCAAGCGTCAGCTGTGCATAGGCAAACAGAGGATTGGCTGAAAATTTCTGAAATAGCAGCCCATAAATTATGGATATGAACAGCATCAGCAGAGCAAGGATGTAGATTGCCACAAATGGCCGTGCATCAACGGGGAGAGACTCATTTGTAGAGAAGAGAAGCGTTGAGAATATCAGAACAATTGAAAAAACAATCCTGAAAGCTATAAGCCACTTCAACCTGTGTGCCATTTCAGCTTCATTTACCATTTTCAATGTGCCTACAGATTGCCAGCCATTTTGAATATCGGAAGGTACATGGCAATTACAAGTCCTCCAATAACGGTTCCAAGGAAGACAAGCATGAAAGGTTCGATCATGTCTGTCAGGTTTTTAACAGCCTGATCCACCTCATCATCATAAAAATCGGCAATTTTACCAAGCATAATATCCAGAGCACCAGTAGACTCACCAACAGAGATCATGGAGCAGACCATTGATGGGAAAACACCGCTCTCCAGAAGTGGATCAGCCATGGATCGCCCCTCCGCAATACCAACCTTGACATCACTGATGGCAAATTCCACAGTCTTATTTCCGGCAGTTCTGCCAACAATGTCAAGAGCTTCAAGTATAGAGACCCCGCTTGACATCATTGTTCCCATGGTTCTTGTAAATTTGGCAACTGCAACTTTTTTAATCAGCAGTCCGAAAACAGGCAGTTTTAACGCAAGATCGTCCATGATAATTCTGCCTTTCTGGGTACGGTACGCCCTTTTCATAAAAAACATAAAACCGAACATGGCACCAAGAATATATACGATGTTCCCTATGACAAAGTCACTCAAGGCAACCACCAGAAGTGTTGGAGCAGGAAGAGCGCCCCCCATGCTATCAAACATCTCGGTAAAAACCGGAATAACAAAAACCAGAATAATACCAACAACTATAACGGCGATAATCATGGTAATTGCAGGATAGGTCATGGCACCTTTAACCTGTTTTTTCAGCTTTGACATCTTTTCCATGTATGCAGACAGTCTTCTCAGGATGATATCCAGAATACCGCCAGCCTCACCAGCAGCAACCATATTTACAAAGAGATCATCAAAGACCTTTGGAAATTTTTTCAGGGCATCTGCAAAAGTCTCGCCTGTTTCAACCGACTCCTTGATCTTTTTCAACATCTTTTTGAATGTGGTATTCTCCTGCTGTGTGTGAAGAATATCAAGACACTGCAAAAGAGGAAGACCTGCATCAATCATTGTTGAGAACTGCCGACAGAAGATAATGACATCCACATCTGTTACGCTTGGCTGTAAAAAAGCTACATTTTCAAAAATATCCTTGGGCTTCTCTTTTACCTTTACAGGCTTTATCTTTCTTCTCTGAAGGCTTGATTTGACCTGATCTGCGGTCTCTGCCTCCATCTCCCCTCTGATGGTTCTGTTCTTTGGATTTTTACCTGTCCATACAAAAACTTTCATTATCCTCTCCTTTTTATGGGCAATACTTGAGGTTGCCCCTGTAAAGGGCAGTCACAGGTACCAGCCCCCTACTTCACACAATTTCTTCCCGAAGATTTGGCACTGTAGAGAGCCTCATCCGCTTTTTTCATCAACTGATCAAGTGTCTGAGAGCCACCACCACTTTCTGATTCCACTCCATTCTCTTCTAACATTGAATCTCTATCCATTAATTCTGACTCATGGATAATAAGCTGACTCATTCCAATGCTTATGGTGCATGAGACAACCTTGTTGTCAATTCTCCAGAGAGACTCTTGAATATTTTTTCTGATTCTCTCTGCAACAGGCAGAGCCTCATAAAAAGAGGTTTCAGGAAGCAGGGCGGCAAACTCCTCTCCCCCGATTCTTCCAAAAAGGTCATGAACCCTCAGATTATCAATACATACTGTGGCTACATTCTTAAGAACCTGATCGCCTGTCTGATGGCCATAGGAGTCATTGATCTTTTTAAAATGGTCAATATCCATCATAAAAAAGGTTATGGGATGCTTATACCGTTTAGCGCGGCTGAACTCCTCTTCAGCCCTTTCAATAAAGTATCTCCGGTTGCTGACTCCGGTTAAGAAATCCTGGATTGCCATCTTCTGGTACTTCAGAGAGATTGCCTTTAATCTCTCTTCAGATAGCTTTCTGAGCTTGATCTCATCTTCAAGCCGTCTCCTGGCTCTGCTAAGTGATATGTGGGTATTGACCCTTGCAAGAATCTCCTCTGCATGAAAGGGCTTGGTAATGTAATCAACCGCACCCATCTCAAACGCCTTTACCTTGTCTGAAACAGCATAAATAGCACTTATGAATATAACAGGCACAGAAGATGTCTGATGATTATTCTTGAGCCTCTGAAAGACCTCGTAACCATCCATTTCTGGCATCATAATATCAAGAAGGATAAGATCAGGCAGTGTGGATAGGGCAGATTCCAGGGCGATCGTGCCGCTTGGCGCAGGTCGCACCTTATACCCACGCATACTCAAGATGGCAATCAGCAGACGGAGGTTCTGAGGATTATCGTCAACAACAAGTATATTTCCAGCAGGTTGCCCGCTTGGATTCTCTGCAAATTGTTCTATTGTCTCTTGGGGAGTGTCATTGTCATATTGATCTCTGCTGTTCTGATTATTCACCGCTTCTGTTGAGAACCTCCACTATCTCTCTATATCTGAAATCAGACGCCAGAGTTGAAATACGTCTTGCCGTATAGGGGTATTGAGTGGATATCTCATCTGTAAGATGGTCAATTCTGTCAAGATCAAGGTCAACTACCGCTCTTTTCATATCTGCAATAAACTCTCTTGGTAAGGTCTCTGATGACGATTTGGTCAACTCCTCTGATGGCAACTGCATAGTATCGTCGTGCAGTGTGCAGATATCAGCATCACTGACGGTCTGATCTGACGATTCATAAAGATATTTTACACCAAGATGTCTTGAAATGGCATCAAAAATCTCATTTTCAAGAAATGGTTTTCTGATAAAATCATCGCATCCTGCTGCAAATACAAGATCTTTATGCTCTTCAAACGCACTTGCGGTCAGAGCAATTATGGTAACTCTTTGAACGCTCTTCTCAATGGGGTGATCTGTATCTGCAAGATTGTTTTGATCCATCAGATCATATTCACCTCTCAGGTTGTTTTGATCAACCAGACTGTTTTCACCTCTCAGGCTATTTTCCTCCATAGGTTTGTTTTTTCCTGTTCTTTGCTCTTCTGCCACTCTACTCTCTTCTATCTGCCGGATTCTACGACACGACTCATATCCATCCATAACAGGCATCCGCATATCCATCCATATCAGATGAGGTCTCCATGATTCATAGATTTGCACCCCTTCAAGTCCGTCTGCTGCAATACGCACCTCAAACCCTACGGAGAGCAGAAGCTTACTTAAAAGTATCTGATTATCAGCATTATCATCAACAATAAGTACTCTACGGCTACTTTCTCCAGGTTGAATTTTTATAACTTTAAGGTGCATTGGATTCTCCATATTTTCTAAAGGGATCTCTGCCGCTATCTCTGCCTCTATTGAAAACCTGAAAACCGACCCCTTACCGACTTCGCTCTCCACCGTAATCTCTCCACCCATCAGACGGGCATACTCCTGACTTATTGAGAGCCCAAGCCCGGTGCCTTCATTTGAGTTGAGATCAGAGCGGATTCTCATGAATTTTTTGAACAGATTTTTAATATCCTCTTTGCATATACCGATGCCACTATCCTCAATCTCAAAAAAAAGTCCCCCTCTGTGGGGCATTGCCTCTCCAAGAGTGCACCCTTTACACCTTATCCTGAGCAGCACGCCTCCCTGTTCTGTGAATTTTACAGCATTGATAAGAAGATTGATAAGCACCTGGCGCAGCTTCTGCTGATCGGCCTTAATATAACGGGGAATTGCAGGGTCAATATCAACTGTCAGCTTAAGGCCATTAGCTTGTGCGCGTGATTTTATCATGGCTATAATATCTTGTATCATCTGAAAAAAGTCAAAATTTTCATAGATGATCTCAATTTTTCCAGCCTCAATCTTTGACATTTCAAGAATATCATTAATTAAAGTGAGCAGATGCATGCCGCTTCTCATGATGATCCTGACTGTCTCACGCTGGCTCTCAGTGGACTCCTGATCACGCTCCATCAACTGGCTGAACCCGATGATGGCATTAAGTGGTGTGCGAAGTTCATGACTCATGTTTGCAAGGAAATCACTTTTTGCACGGTTTGCAGATTCAGCGTCTCTCCTTGCAACTTCAGCCTTCTGACGAGCACCTTCTGCCTCTTTCAAGGCACACTCCGCATCAAGTTCCGCTCTTTTTCTGATCTCAATCTCCTGCTCCAGAGACTCATAGCTTGCTTTGAGGTGGGAGGTCATAATATTGAATGAGGCTGTAAGATCACCCAGCTCATCTCTGACAGAGGCATCTACATGCTGGGTGAAGTCTCCATCTGCAACCGCAACAGCAGCAGCATGTAAAGAGATGATCTGTCGAGTGTATCGTCTTGAAATAAGAAGAGAGACGGTCAGAGAGAACAATATGACAACCCCATAGACCAGAACCATTCTCTTCTGAAGAGTGAACATTGGGGCAAGAACGCGGTTGACAGGGTTGCCTATGAAAATAGACCAGTTCATATTCTTCATAGGGAAAAGATCAGTTCCTTCCATATGGGTATCGGCCTGGGCGTGTGCATATAACTTAGCAATGCCCCCCTCCCTGACAATAAAATATCTCTTCTCATCTGTTGAACGGTTACCCGTTTCTGCTGATGATTTTCTGAAGAACGGATGTTCTGAAACATCTTCAAAAAAGTTAAAAGGTTTATTTGAGTAGATAAGTTTTCCATCATGGGTAACCAGCTTCACATCCGTGTAGTCATTTCGTTCTGTTACCGCCTGAACCTCCCGCATTATCCAGCGTGACGAGAGAACAGCCTTGACAACACCAAGAAAATTATTTTCCTGATCATTAAGCCGAACTGCAATAGTAAGTCCATATTCATCAGAAGCAAGTTCAGAGGAGACAGAGCCAATTGCAAAAGAGGCAGAGTCAGAGGTCTCATGATGAATATCAGAGAGATAAACTCCATTTTTTACAGCGCTCTTCCACCACTCCTTATCACCCACATAGTAGTTGTTGGCAGCACTTGTGGAAGCAATGTTGACACCAAAGGCATTGGTCAGGCATAGTTTTGAGAATACTGTTCTGCCCTGATGTTTTTCATAGAACGTAAAAAACATCCCCTTCAGTATGGATACAGTTTCATTTATCAGTATATCTTTTAGAGGAGGCTGGAGCGCTTCTATTGGTGAATGAGGTCTCTTTTCAGAAGGCACCATGAACTCTCTCCAGAGAAGATTGTTCTGAAGAATAAAAGCCTCACGGTCAGCCATACCTGAAAACTTACAATTTGAAATATGAAGAGGGTTAACAATAACAGGTCTGGTGTCAATATTTTGCAGAGTTTCAATTTTATTTAAGATAATAGTTGCCATTGTCCCATGCATAACATTGGCAATATTGACCATGTTCTGGCCATAAGATTGCTCCAGAGAGCTGCTGCTAATTCTGATACTGTAAAGACCTAGCATGGATAGACAAAACACCCATAGAGTCACCATGATAGCTACTTTGGAACGGATCCGCATTCTGACCATAAAACACTCTTTCTTAAATATCTGAATCAGTTTACCTGTAGATTATCTCTCCATTTTTAATCTGTGCAGGAAACAGAGGAAAGAGAATATCTTTCGCACCTCTTTTCAACTCAATATTACCGAAAATGCCGGAATATACAAATCCTTTCTCAAGAATTGCCTTGAGACTCTCCCTGTTCATTGGCTCATCTTCAAGAAGGCCAGTAATTATACTGATAAAATCATAACCGTTTGCTGAATACTGGGTAAAGGCTTTGCCATATCTCTTCTCATAACCTCTCTTAGCCTGATCGGCAAACGGATAATTTTTATTGTAGATCGCTGGAGCAGTAATATGAACTCCATCTGACTCAGGTATGGAAGTAACAGATGGAAGTGTGGCTGTCGTGGTAGAGATTATCTCACCTTTATAACCAGTAGATCGAAGAGTCTTAAGTATCTTTATTATATGAGAATCAAATCCTATAACAGCAACAGCTCTGGTATCCTTCACAGCATTTACATTCCCTGAAAAATCGCTGTTATCAAAAGGAAATGGAGAGGGGAGGACAGCAATACCTTTCTCTTTACACCGTTTTACCATATCTTTGAAAACCGAACTGCCATATGCATCATCCATATAAATCACCCCAAGACTTCCTGGAGTATCTATATCTGACTGTCTGACACCATCTATCTCTTCCTTTGCCTTACTGCCAGCGCCTATATCTGCCTGATCAGCAGTATCAATCTTCTGCTGGCTGTCTATCTCAAGAAAAAGATCTGAAATAGGCGGGGCTTCATGTTCTGCTGTTGTCCAGTAGCGGTAAACCCACTCTCTATTCTGAGTAAGTTCCGGGACAGTTGCCACAAGGGCTACCAGCAGCATCCTCCTATTTTCAGCTAAAGGTGCAAGTTTCAATGAGAGCTGGCTTAAACAGCTCACAATGAGCAGTGGATCAGCTTCAGTAAGCTCTTCAAATGCCCTTTGTGCGGCATCATCATCATCATCATCATCATCATCTGATGATGCCCTGTTTGTGCTTCCAGATGTTGAACCCGCACCACCAGATGATGGCCTACCCTGTGATACTGCATCTCTGACCATGATCTCAATTTTACGGCCATTTATTCCTCCCTGCTGGTTAATCTCATCAGCGGCAAGAAGCAGGCCGTCTCTCACCTCCTCACCCACATAAGCTGCGGGACCTGTGAGTGTCAGGAGAGCACCGATACGCACAGGTGACTCGCTTCTGGTGCAGGAGAGATGCGTAAAAACAGCAGCAAAAAGAGTCAACACAGTTATGGCCAGCAGAGCTACTTTCATACATATTCCTATTGTTAATATAACGGCCATGCTATGACAGGCACAACGAAGAATAAAACTCATATGCTGTTCAGTATAGAAAGCACCTCCAGAGATTTAACCCTTGCTCTATCTGCAATCGCCTCTGCCTCCCTTGTGATTTCTGCCCCGAATCTCTTATCTTCTATATCCTTCATGTTTATAGTGACATTCCTGAAAGCACCCCATATCCCTGTCTCCAGCGCTCTTGCACCCACCTCAAGGTCAGATTTTGATGCAGGATTTATATATTTTGCAATTTCACACAGAGCATCCCAGGCAGAATCAGCAAGGCGCATGGTGGTCAGCGGTACATTGATTGCTGTTCTAAGTCCTGCCTGCATTTTTGCATGGCGTGCCCCTGTTGCAGGATCGTCAGCACCAGATCCCTTTGGCATCCGCAAACCCTCCATATACTCATTAAATGCTGATGTATCTGCATCAATCATAGGTATGAGCTTTCGGGTTAATTCATGAAGCAGAGGAATATGTTTCTGCATGTAAGGTTGAGCCTGCTCAAATTTTCTCACTCCATTGGTGATTTTAGCAACCATTGAGCCAAGACCCACACCCATGGCAGCCATTGCCGCAGAGGCAGAGCCTCCACCTGGTGCTGTGGAGCGTGCTCCGATCTCTTCAATAAAGGCTCTGACACTCATGCTGGCAAGTGGTTCATCTGGAGGCTGTGCAACAATATACTCAATTATCTTATCTTTTGGTATAAACGGAGCAACAGAGTTCAATCCAAGACGATCAACAGCAAGACGGAGCTTCTGATCCTCCTCATATATGAAGAGCTTCTCTCTTTTGATGTAGTAGTCAGCAGCCATCATAAGTGACTCTAATGGGACAATACCAACAATCTCAGACCCTGCAACACCCACATTCAAGGCAGCAGCCTCTTTTTTGACCTCTTCAAACAGAATATGAATCGGAGTTACATGGTAGTTGTTCAGATTTACAGTCACCTGAGCCATGTTATACTCTTTTACAAACCACCCCATACCCTTGACATCCTTTAAACGGCCAGGTTCATCTTCACCCAGCTCATTGAGGCCACGTCCAGCTTCACGAAGATTCAAGGCAATCCTGTGAGCCTGACTGGCAGTACCAAGGATGTTGACATTAAAGGCAATCAGAAACATACGGGCACCAGTGGCAGTTGCCCCCCATGTCGGAACAAACTCAGATGGACCGAAGTCAGGTCTCCACTTCAGATCCTTTAACCGCTCCTCAAGCCCCTCATACTCCCCTTTTCTGATATCAGGAAGTTTACGCCGGTAATCCTGCCTGGCTGCCTCCTCATAGAGAAAAAAGGGGACATTGAGTTCTTCTGCGGCTCTTGATGCAAACTCTTCTGAGATTTTAGCGCACTCCTCCATTGTAACGCCAGAGACAGGAATAAATGGGCAGACATCCATTGCTCCAAATCTTGGGTGTTCACCTTTATGCCTACGCATGTCTATTCTTACCCTGGCCACACGTGCAGCTGCCAGAGCACCTTCAACCACGCTCTCAGGATCTCCCACAAAGGTATATACTGTCCGGTTTGTGGACTCTCCAGGATCAACATCAAGAAGGGTGCACCCCGGAGTCTGACCTATTGCATCGGCAATGGCATCAATAACCGTCTTATCCCGACCCTCTGAAAAATTGGGAACGCATTCAACTATCTTTTTGATCATCTCTCTCTCCCTTGATTTGAGGTCTGTGGGTCTGTCTTATCATCTCTTCGACCAGCGCAGCATTATATGATATGTAATTAGTTACTACAATTGCAGATATAACACATCTTATGATCAAGCCCGACTCTGTTAAACCACCTGTTCTCCCTGTTTGAAGACAGCTGTTACAGGTGAAACACCTGCATGGTAGGGCAGAATTGCCGGAGAGTCACCATCCATAAGAATGAAATCTGCCTGTTTACCTATATCCAGACTGCCAACTTTCTCTGCCATCCCAATTGCATAGGCACCGTTCAAAGTTGCGGCAGTGAGAGCTTCAGCTGGCGTCATCCCCATATTGAGCACTGCAAGACCGATCACAAAAGGCATTGATTCACAGTAACTGGACCCTGGATTGCAATCTGTGGCAAGTGCAACCGGGAGACTCTTCTCAATCATGACACGTGCTCTTGCATAGGGTTTACGAAGGCTGTAGGCAGTTGCAGGCAGAAGAGTTGCCACAACTCCTGCCTGTGCCATCTTCTCAATATTTTCATCACTTGCAGCAAGGAGGTGGTCAGCAGAGGATGCGCCAAGCTCTGCTGAGAGAGCGGCACCGCCAAGGTCATTGACCTCATCAGCATGGATTTTCACCTTCAACCCCATCTCCAGTGCAGCCCTTAGAACCTTTCTGCCCTGATCAATTGAAAAGACCCCCTTTTCACAGAAGATATCACAATAGGTGGCAATGCCTTGATCCTTGACTGCAGGGAGCATCTCATCAATCACAAGTGAAATAAAGGCATCTGAGTTCTCCTTGTAAGAGGCAGGTATGGCATGGGCACCAAGAAAGGTGGCAACAATATCAAGAGGGGTGGTTTTCCGGACAAGTTCAATTACCCTGAGCATCTTAAGTTCATTTTGAGTATCAAGACCATAACCGCTCTTGATCTCAATTGTTGTGGTTCCAAACTTAAGCGCAGAAAGGGCACGCTTAAGGGTATGCAGATAGAGATCCTTTTCAGATGCCTTTGCCACAGCCGCAACTGAAGAGAGAATTCCCCCTCCCTGCCTGAGTATCTCAAGATATGGAGTGCCCTGAAGCCTCATCTCAAACTCTGACTCTCTGAGCTTTGCAAAGCAGATGTGGGTATGTGGGTCAACAAACCCTGGAATCAGACATTTACCAAGGCAGTCAACTGTGTTATCAACACATTGCACTTTTCTGCTGCCATCAACAGTGCAGTTTCCATTGCTGTTAACATCCAAATCATCAATCTTGCAGATATCACTAATACCTTCAATATCAGATAGATTGCCTATATCAGTAATGATTCCATCCTTAACCAGAATGGCACCATTCTCAAAATGGTTCAGAGTTCCCTGATCTTTTCCAGAAGCAGCAGAACCTTTATCAACAGGGGTATAGATATTTGCATTTTTGAACAGTTTTATAGTCATAACTAACCTGAATAACTTTCTGATTCTGTGGATTCCCAGAAGAGGTTTGATTTTAAACTTTTTTTAATTAGAGACACTTTTGAAATAATCGGCAACAAATCTGTCAATCAGTGCATCATCTGGAATAAATGGAATGGTAATCTGATCTCCGTTGATGTTCTCCATATTGTGGGAGATAGCAACCGCCATTGCGTTGGGGTTGCGCGCCCAGTTGCGCCGTGCAACTCCACCCATCACATCCCACGACATGGCAGAGCGGATAATATTGTCAACCCTCTCACTGCCATCAAGCAGAAGCCCAAATCCGCCGTTAATCGCCTTTCCAATGCCAGTTCCCCCTCCGTTGTGCAGAGCCACAAGAGACATGCCACGAGCAGCATTACCAGCAAAACCGTGGGTGGCCATGTCAGCACACACATTGCTGCCATCCTTTATGTTTGCTGTCTCTCTGAAAGGGGAGTCTGTTCCACCAGGATCGTGGTGATCTCTGCCAACCATTATGGGGCCAATCTCCCCTCTTCTCACCATCTCATTGAACTTAAGGGCAATATTAACGCGACCTGCTGCATCCTGATAGAGGATACGGGCCTGACTTCCAACCACAAGTCTGTTTTCAAATGCATCTCTTATCCAGATATAGTTATCTCTGTCTTCCGGGCGACGGGCAGGGTCAATACACAACATTGCAGCATGGTCGGTTTTCTGAAGATCTTCTGGCTTTCCGCTGAGGCAGACCCAGCGGAAAGGGCCATATCCATAGTCAAAAATGGGCCCCATTATATCCTCAAAATAGGATGGAAAAACAAATCCATCTTTGGCATCCACCCCGTTTTTTGCAACCTCAGTGACGCCTGCATCAAACAGAGCCTTTAAAAAGGCGTTGCCATAATCAAAAAAGAATGTCCCCTGCTCTGAAACTGCTTTAATCAACTCATAGTGGCGCTGAAGACTCTTATCAACAAGTTTTTTGAAGGTTGCACGGTCATGGGCAAGAAGATGGGTTCTCTCCTCAAAGGTGACCCCCTGAGGGCAGTACCCTCCGTCATACACCACATGGCATGAGGTCTGATCAGAGAGAAGGTCAACCTTGAAGTTCTTCTTTACAATGTGCTCCAGAAGGTCAACAATATTGCCATGAAAGGCAATTGAGGTTGCATGTTCTGATCTTCCAGATTGCTGTGAGAGAGCAGATTGTGGTGAGACAGAATCTCTTTTAACCGATTCTGATTCAGGGGATAGAGATTGAGATGCCAGAGCAGCTGCTTCAGCTGCAAGGGATAGAACCTCATCAAGATCAGAGGAGACAATATCCACCCACCCCTGTGCATGGCGGGTTCTGATGCGGGAGAGATCCACCTCAGCTGTTATTGAGACAGCCCCTGCAATTTTAGCGGCTTTTGGCTGGGCTCCGCTCATGCCTCCAAGCCCTGATGAGACAAAAATAAGACCTGCAAGGTCACCATCTTCTGGCACATTGCACATCTTACGGCCAGCATTCAGAAGAGTGTTGTAAGTGCCGTGGACAATACCCTGCGGCCCTATGTACATCCAGCCACCTGCTGTCATCTGACCATAGGAGGAGACCCCCATCTGAGCTGCTATCTCCCAGTCATGAGGATTGTCATACAACCCCACCATCAGCCCATTTGTGATAATGACACGAGGGGCCTCAGAAGAGGATTCAAAGAGCCCCAGCGGGTGGCCTGAGTGCATGACAAGCGTCTGATTTTCAGTCAGAGCCTCCAGATACTTTTTAATAAGACGATACTGCATCCAGTTCTGGCAAACGCTTCCTGTCTCACCATAGGTGACAAGCTCATAGGGGTAGAGCGCAACATCAGAGTCAAGGTTATTGTCGATCATCAGTTGAAATGCTCTGCCAGCAAGACAGTTACCCTTATACTGATCAACAGGTTTTGCCTTTATATGACCTGAAAGAGCAAAATTGAGAGAACTATTTTTATATGGCCTGAATCTGTACCCGTAAATACGGCCACGGCTCTTAAGTTCATTGAGAAATTCAGGAGCCATGATAGCGTGGTGCTGTTCAGGAATATAGCGAAGGGCATTGGCCAGAGCTGTACGGGTCTGGCTCGGACTCAACCGGAAGCCACGATCAGGAGCCCGGCGTATCCCCTCCATGAAGGGGGGCATCTCCGGCAGTTCATCATCCAGCCGGATTTTCATGGCCTCTGATATATCTTTGTTGGTAATCATATACTTACTCCTTCTGTTAATGTGTGAGGTCAGAGACAAATTCACCATTTGCACCGGATAGGGTTTTGAATCGCCCCCCGATTCGATAAATTGAGCCAGGATAGGTCATTCTGCTGTGGGTCACAACCCTCTGATGGTCCCAGGTCTGGCGATGGAGTACAAGACATGGTTCGTGTTGCTCCAGCTTCAGAAGCTTTATTGCTGTTGGATCGGGGAGAACAGCTTCAACAATATGCTCAATATCTGTAACCCCTGCAACGCTAAGAAGATATCTTGAAGTTGTTATGGTGGTAAAGTCCTGCTTCAGATAGTCAGGTGCAGATTGCGGATTGACATACTGATCTGCAAGCATTACAGGCTTTCCGCTGTTTTTATGGACAATAACAGAGTGAAAGAGCGGCGTACCAATGGGTATCTCCATTGCAGCGGCAAGCTCCGGGTAGGCACTCTCCTCTCTGAGCAGATGCACTTCAGAGGAGTGAACACCGCCACGGCTTCTGATCTCCTCGTCAATGCTGCTGATCTCAAATAGCGCAGTCAGAGGCTTGGGGTGAGCCACATAGGTTCCAACCCCCTGAATACGCAAAAGATAGCCCTGTTCAGACATCTCGCGCAGAGCACGGTTCACAGTCATGCGGGAGACACCAAGCTCACGTACAAGCTGGTGCTCAGAAGGTATCTTGCTGTCCGGTGTCCACTCCCCTGAGTGGATATGGTGCATGATGTAATCTTTTACCTGCTCATAGAGAGCTTTCGGCCCCTGCATCGAAATAGTGCCATGAGTCATCAAGCGCTCTTTATTGGCTCTCTGATTGGATATTGCCATCAATAAATACCAACCTTTTTTAAAATACTACCCTTTTTCCATTTTAGCCTGAATCTCTCTGGTACCCTCTATTCTAAGCCTTTCAAGTTCTTCTACAACCTTGTCATCCATGGGCTCAGGCGTGTGAGTCTCAACTATCTTCCGAACCTCCTCCTTGACCCGCTCTTCCATTGTCTGTTTTCCAGAAGATTCCCACATTGAGATCGGCTTATGGTTCAGAAGCTTTGCCTGCCAGAGTTCTTGACGGAAATGGTTAATTGTGTGTTTCTGCTGAAGAAAATGGCCACCAGGTCCAACTGCCTCAATCACTTCACGGGCAAGAGTCTCTCTGTTGACAGTTATCCCCTCAATAAAACGTTTAGCCATCCCCACTATCTCATTTCCCATCACCAGCTGTTCAACAGAGCAGGCCATACCTGCTGCCATATAGCCAACATCATGAATCAGATTAAGCCCTGCCAACCCCTGACTCAGTATGGAAAAGGCCGACTCAAGTCCTGCCTGAGCATCAAGAGACTTTGAATCAGTGGCACCAGCAAGACCCCATGTGGGCAGACCAAATGACTGGGCAACCTCTGCCTGTGCAGAGAGTCCAAGGCTGTTCTCAGGCAACCCCATGGCCATGAGCCCTGAAGACATGTTCAGAATTCCAACATTTGCACTCATGGCAACCGGACATCCTGTCTTTCTGAGCTGGGCAATGGTGATGTGGATCATTGACTCTGCTGTCATCTGAACAACCATACCAGCCATGGTGACAGGGCCAGTTGCCCCTGCCTGCACTGTAGAGCCTGGCAGTTGAGGCATGTAACGGTCAGCAGATACAAAGATCCTCTCAATTATCTCATCTGGAAATGTCAGAGGGGCTATCGCTTCAGGATAGGCGATTATAAAGGGCCTGCGCCTAAGTTCATCCATACCTCCTGCTATAACTGCTGCCATCTCATATACATATTCGCACCCAAGAGGAGAGTATCCGATAAATACAACAGGTTTTGTGGTATTGGCAGCAACCACGGGAAACTCATGTACATCAGCAGTATTCACAGGCACATCAAGAGATGAACCCATTGGCATGACAAAATCGATATTTTTAAGGGAGTCTGCAATCTTTGCTCCCATTGCAATGTCTTTGAGCTGTGTCTCTCTGAACTCTCCGGTAAAAGGGTCTCTGGTATTGGGACTTGCTGTTGAGGTTCCGTAGTGGCTTTTACGCCCCTCAAGCTCCATTGCCCTCTCACCTTTACGGTTGTAGATTGTCCACCCCTTTGGAGCAGTTGCAATACAACCCTCCACAACATACTGGGGAATGCGGATAATATCATCCTTTACAATTGCCCCTGCCTGCTCAAGCATCTTCTGGGCCCCTTTGTGGCGACACCTGAATCCCACCTTTTCAACAACATCATAGGCAGCCTGTCTTATCTCCCATATCTGGTCATCTGATAGAACTTTCATACTGACGGATCGTTTTTCTGTCTGTGAAGATTGCACCATTCTCTTTTTCTCCTGGTTTATGATTTTCACATCACCCCCTCCTGCCCCCTCTTCATTCATGGGTAGGGCGCAGAGGTGTGAGGTCACTTTTCAAAAGATAGCATCAGCTCCCTTTAAGAGTTCCTACAGCCGCCTCTACTGCCTCGACTATCTCTCCGCTGCGTAATACCTTTACCATGGTCTCAATGTCAAGATAGAGATCTCTGTCCCTGTCAAGATAGGGGACATGTCTCCTTACCACCTCATAGGCAACCCTGGTTCCAATTCCGCCTTTCATGGCTCTTCTCTCTGTGATCAGATCATATGCCTGAGCTGCACATAAGAGTTCAATTGCCACCACATTCTCAACATTTTCCAGAATTTCACGGCTCTGACGGATGGCAATGGTTCCCATGCTCACATGATCCTCCTTGTTAGCTGATGTGGGGATGGAGTCAACGCAAGCTGGGTGGGCCAGCACCTTATTTTCAGAGACCAGGGCTGCGGCAGCATACTGCCCGATCATATATCCTGAGTTGAGCCCTCCGTTATTGACCAGAAACGGAGGAAGATCGCTGAGCTGAGGGTTGACAAGGCGTTCAATTCTGCGCTCAGAGACACTGCCAAGCTCTGCAATACCCATGGAGAGGTAGTCAGCAGCCATTGCCACTGGCTGTCCATGAAAATTTCCCCCCAGACGCACCTCTTCAGTATCAGAAAATATAAGGGGATTTGTGGTGGTGGAGTTTATCTCAATATCAATCACCCTCATTGCATGGGCAACAGCATCCTTGCTTGCACCATGGATCTGAGGAGCACACCTGAGAGTATATGCATCCTGAATCCTTGCACAACCCTGATGAGAGTCAATGATCTCACTTGCTGTTATCATCCTCAATATATTATCTGCCGTTGCAATCTGACCTGGATGGGGACGGATCTGATGAATCCTTGGATCAAATTCAGAGTTGCTGCCCATAAGCACCTCAAGGCTCATAGCGCAGGCAATGTCAGCAGTTTTGGATAGACGAACAGCATCGTTGACAACAAGAACACCTATTGCTGTCATCACCTGGGTGCCGTTAATCAGGGCAAGCCCCTCACCTCCCTGAAGTTTTAAAGGTTCAAGTCCAAGCTGCCTTAAAACTTCTCCTCCCGGCTGACGCTTTCCATCATACTCTGCCTCTCCTCTCCCGATCAGAACCAGCCCCAGGTGAGATGTTGGAGCAAGATCTCCACTTGACCCGACAGAGCCCTTTTCCGGTATTATCGGAGAGACCCCTCTATTAAGAAAGGTCAGCATATATCGGATAGTCTCCATGCGGCACCCTGAATACCCCAGAGAGAGGTCATGCACCCGTAAAGCCATGATTGCCCGAACCACCTCTGACGGCAGAGGTCTGCCAACTCCTGCAGCATGGCTCATAAGGATGTTCTCCTGAAGCTGCCTGGTATCTTTTTCAGGAATCTTTACATTGCACATGGCACCAAAACCTGTGGTAATGCCATATATAACCCTCTCCTCTGCCACCCATCTGCGGATCAGAGCGCTTGTCTTCTCCACACGCGCCTCACCATCTGAAGAGAACTCGGCAAAAGCGTTGTATCTTGCAACAGAGACCAGATCGTCGTTGGTGATTGGTTGTTTATCAAGAAAAATGGTCTGCATCTTAAATTTTGTTCCTTATTTTTGTATTAAAGTGGAGACGCATGAGTCTCCACATGTGCAACTGTCAGGGAATGGCTCTTGTATCTTTAACCAACCATAAACTTCTGGACAATATTCTCAATAGTCTGCTGCTTTTCTGAAGCAATTGCCAGAGGCTTATGGTTATCCAGAATCTTATGGAGTTTGGTTCGGGCACGGTCAAGAAGTGAAGTCCGTCCCTGATCCACCCACTTCTCATGGCTCTGACGGCAGAAGAGTTCCGGTTTCCACTGAACCTTGCGCAGATGTTTCAGCGTGTGAGGCTGGGTCAGAAACTGCCCCTGCTGAGCGCCTCTGGGGATAATATCCAGAGCAAGTGTATCATCATTTATGGGGATTCCCTTATACATGCGCCGTATCTGGTCAACCATCTCATTGACAATAATTATCATCTCAAGGCTTCCAGTCAGGCCGAAATCGAGATACCCCACATCATGGTTAAGGTTTGAACCGGCAAACACAGAGATGAAAGCCTCAAGTCCAGCCTCATATGATGCCTGCATATCTGGGATCTGAGCGTCGCTGGTACCGCCATAACCCCAGTTTGGAATATCCAGATAGTTACTCATCTCCACCATGGCCATGTAGGTCATCATATATTCTGGCGCATTGTAGGAGCACTGGCTTGTTGACATGTCGAGAACAGCAGCACCAATACCCATCAGAAAGGGTGCCCCTTCTGCTGCAAGCTGATGAACTACCATGCCGAAAAAAGACTCTGCAAGCCCCTGCACAGTATGTCCGGCAATGGTCATGGGTGCTGTTGAACCTGCAATGGGCGCAGGAGAGTAGATCACAGGAGAGGCTGTTCTTGCGCAGAATATGAGCTTGTCAAGGCTGTTAAAGGGGTGTTTGAGCGGGCTTATCGGTTCATCATACTGAATCCAGTACGGTTTTTCCCGAAGCTCCTTTTCCGAGCCTCTGAGCACCCTGGATATCTCCCACATCGCCTGAAGATCTCTTTTGCCATCAGCTGTGTTTACAATGGGTTTTGTGCAGTTTTCAGCCATCGCCTTAAAGCTCTCCAGATAGGAGCATGCCGGGTTGATATCATGCGGATGGGCAAATGACATTATAAAATCAATATTTGGCAGAGCATCACACACTCTGGCAGCGGTTCTGATATCCTCAAGTGTGGTGTGGTGGCGCTCCATCTTTTCTGACTCGATTGACCACATCAGGTCAGAGCCAGTACCAAAGTATGCTCTGCGCCCCCCAAGATCCATTGCGTGGTCTCCTTCACGGTCATAGATAGCTATATTGTTGGGAACTGTCTTTCTGGCCTTTTCCACAAGGGGGGCAGGAATTTTGACAACATTGCCATCTTCCACAGTGCAGCCCGCATCTTTGAGCAGTTTGAGAGCCTCTTCATGCATAACCTGCATACCGGTCTCTTCAATAATCTGCAAAGCAGATTCATACAACCTCTTTTTATCCTCTTCGCTTAAAAAAGAGAGTTTTGGTTCAAAACCTATTTCATAATCTGGTACTGGCATAATGGGATCCTTATTAACTGTCTGGTAGTATTATAGTTATTTTAATGTTGCAGCTTATCTGCATGCAAAATCTCTTAACTTTGACTTTGAACATACTCAATATGTGAGGATCATAATGGTCAATCTGATCAGATGTCCTGACTTGTATTTACAAGTACAGATTCACTACCTGTTCATATATAGGTTGTCAAGGTGTTTTTTTATAACATGGTTAAGAGTAGCGGCTAGACAGTAATATCACTTTCGTACCATGGTTAAGTCGTTGATAAAGATACATCTGTAGATAAAAAGATGAGATGCAACATCAAAGGCACCAATTAATAGTCAAGATAGCCTTGAGTAGAGCGCAGAATTGACCATTGACACCTATCCCGCTTTATAATAAGATGCGTTTTTTTAAATAAATTAGACGGTTGCGATGATACGACATGAATAAAAAAGATGAAAAAATCAAGACAGATACCATCATCACAAGCCATATGAACTCTGATTTTGATTCAGTGGCTTCGATGCTTGCTGCCCAGAAGCTCTATCCAGACTCTATTGTGATTTTCCCAGGGTCTCAGGAGAAGAGCCTCAGAGATTTCTTCATCAGTTCAATGAGCTATCTGTTTAACATGGAGAGCCCTGAATCAATTGATTTCTCCAGTGTGAAAACACTGGTACTTGTGGATACAAGGCAGAAAAACAGAGTCCCAGCTGTTGCAGCGCTTATTGACCGGAGCAACCCTCAGGCAGTTGAAACAGCCACTCTCTCCTCTGGAGATGTGCAGCTACATATATACGACCACCACCCAAGGCAGGAGGATGATCTTAAAGGCTCTCTTGAAGTGAACTCTCCAACTGGAGCAACGGTTACTATCTTAAGCAGACTTCTGCGGGAGAGAGAGATTGCCATCAACCCTGATGAGGCAACGGTAATGGCATTGGGCATATATGAAGATACTGGCTCATTCACCTACTCATCCACAACAGAATCAGATTTTCTGGAGGCAGGTTTTCTGGTCTCATGCGGGGCATCTGTCACCACCATCTCAAGCCTCATTACCCGGGAGATAAGCACAGATCAGGTCACCTGGCTCAATGCACTGCTCAATGAGATCACATGTCACAGGATCAACGGCTTTGATATCCACATATCAACCATCTCCTCCACATCATATATTTATGATCTGGCATCCATTGTTCAGAAGGTTGTAAAAATTGAGGATATTGGTGTCTTTTTTGCGATCGTGATGATGGAGAGCAAGATCACCATTGTGGCAAGAAGCCGTATTGATGAGGCAGATGTTGGGCAGATACTCTCTGCCATGGGTGGGGGCGGCCACGCATATGCAGCATCTGCTAAAATCATTGAGAAGACCCTGGCTCAGGTGGAGCAGGAACTCCTTGAGATCATCAGAACCAGAGTCCATACCAGAGAGATTGTTCTGGAGCTGATGTCATCTCCACCGATAATAGTTGACGCCATGGTTCCATGTAAGAAGGCAAGCCGTCTAATGACAAGGTATAACATCAACTCCCTGCTGGTATCAGAGGGAGAGCGCAACAATCTTATCGGTTATATTTCGCGGCAGGTGATTGAGAAGATACTGTACCATAATCTGGATCAACTGCCTGTCAGAGAGTATATGTCCACAGAGCTGTCAGCCATCTCAACTGACGCAGATATACCTGAGATCCAGAGTAAGATCATGGAGGGCAAGCAGCGCATCCTGCCAGTTATGAAAAACGGTGAGATTATCGGAGTGATCACCCGGACTGACCTGTTCGGTTTTCTCCTGTCTCACGGCAAAGATAACCAGCTTACAGAGAAGAGCATGGATGAGAAGAGTATCCGTCATGCCAGGAAAAAAAACATAACGCCTCTCCTGAAAGAGAGACTTACCCCAAAAATCATTGATCTGTTAAGGGATATCGGCAAAGCCGGAGATCAGATAGGGCTTGGGATCTTTGTGGTTGGCGGATTTGTCAGAGATCTTCTTCTCTACCGTAAAAGCGATGATATAGATATTGTGGTGGAGGGTGATGGCATTGCCTTTGCCAGGCAACTTGCTGCCATGAAACAGGGACGGTGCAATACACACCCTGAATTTGGAACAGCAGTTGTCATCCTGCCATGTGGATTTAAAATCGATGTGGCATCAGCACGACTTGAATACTACAAATCTCCGGCAGCACTTCCCACAGTAGAGATGAGTTCGATCAAACTTGATCTCTTCCGCCGTGATTTTACCATAAACACCCTGGCCATAAGGTTGAATATGGATGGGTTTGGCACACTCATTGATTTTTTCGGAGCACAGCGGGATCTGAAAGACAGGACAATCAGGATCATCCACAACTTGAGCTTTGTTGAAGACCCGACCCGAGTCTTCAGGGCGATAAAGTTTGCCAACCGGTTCGATTTTTCCATAGGAAAGCTCACCCTGAGCCTTATAAAAAACACCATCAAGCTGGATTTTTTTAAAGATTTAAGTGGATTGAGAGTCTTCTCCGAACTCAGACAGATTCTGGAGGAGGAGAACCCCATCTCTGCCATTGAGTATCTCAGAGAGTATCAGCTGGACAGGGTTATCCACCCTGAATTTTCCATAGACAGAGAGACAATGGTGCTTCTGGCATCTGTTAAAAAGACTCTTGCCTGGCACGATCTTCTCTATATTGATGAGGAGTATTTAAGATGGTCAGTATATTTCATGGTGATGATGAAGCGATCACCTGTAAGGGTCTGTGAGGAGCTGTGCGAAAAATTCCACCTGCCCCCTCGCCAGACAAGTATAATATTAAGGGAGAGGCTAAGAGCAGATGAGAGATTATATCTGCTTGAGAAGAGTGTGGCAGAAAAGAACTCTTCAGAGATGACTCCGCCTGAAAAAAACCAGCCAGAAAAGGGGATTCCATTTAAAAACAGCGAGATTTACAACCTGCTCTCCATATTTAAAACAGAACATATCATATACATGATGGCCACAGCAAAAAAGGAGACTGCAAGAAAGGCGATCTCCTTTTTTTACACTCAGCTAAAGGATATGACAGTCTCAATTCGTGGCAGGGATCTGCTGGAGATGGGTATAAAGCCTGGCCCTGATTATAAAAATATTATCCAGGCTGTGCTTGAGGCAAAGCTTGATGGCAAGGTCTGTACACGGGAAGATGAGTTGGAATTTGTAAGAACCACAACTATAAAAAATATCAAATGTAGCAGAAAAAGAGAAGATCAGAACAACAAACTTTAGGAATATAAATTATTTATGAAAAATGCAGATATTTTAACCGGTATCACCACAACAGGCACCCCGCACCTTGGAAACTATGTGGGGGCTATACGGCCTGCCATTGAATCAAGCAGGGAGGAGAACAAAACTTCCTGTTACTTTCTTGCAGATTACCATGCCATTATCAAGTGTCAGGATCCAAAGAGGATCAGAACATCTGCACTTGAGGTTGCAGCCACATGGATCGCCATGGGGCTTGACACTGACAGATCGATATTCTACAGACAGAGTGATATCCCGGAGATCCCGGAACTCACATGGATTCTCACCTGTATGACATCAAAGGGGCTCATGAACCGGGCACATGCCTACAAGGCGGCTGTTGCAGACAACGAGTCAGAGAACAACGACCTGGATAAGGATATCACAATGGGGCTCTTCTGCTATCCGGTATTGATGGCAGCAGACATACTGATGTTCAACGCAAGCAAAGTGCCAGTTGGCAAAGATCAGATTCAGCATATTGAGATGACAAGAGACATTGCAGGCAGGTTCAACAACCAGTATGGTGACCACTTTATCCTGCCAGAGGCTGTTGTGGATGAAAATAGTGCCGTGCTCTCAGGGCTTGATGGGAGAAAGATGAGTAAAAGCTACAACAACACCATTCCTCTTTTTGAACCTGAAAAGAACCTTCGAAAGCTTATAATGAAGATCACCACCAACTCTCTTACCCCTGAAGAGCCAAAAGATCCAGCCACCTGCACCCTGTTTGCAATATATAAGGCTTTTGCAAAGGCAGATGAGGTAAAGGCAATGGAGAAGAGATACAGAGATGGAATCGGCTGGGGCACCATGAAACAGGAGCTTTTTGAATACCTCAATGAAATTTTAAGAGAGCCAAGAGATATCTATAACAGACTTATACAGTCTCCTCATGACCTTGATGCTATATTGAAAAAGGGGGCACAGAGAGCAAGAGAATATTCAGTGCCATTCTTAGAGAGGATCAGAAGAGCTGTTGGTATAGAGAAGCTGTTTTAACAACACACACCAGCTTAACCACATGCCCCCCTCTCCATGGATGGAGAGGGGGAGAACGAAAGTGAGTAGCTATTCTGAAGATCTCATATTAAACCGGGGCTGCCACCCCTTGAGATGTTTATTGGCCTCCATATCAAACCACATGGCAAAAAGTGTGAACTGGCTGGCACTCATGAAAGAGAACATGGCTGCCAGCACATTGATAGATGGGATATGTCCAAAAAGATACCAGATGATAATCACCCTCCAGAAGAGAAAGATGGTGGCGCATCCAAAAAAGAACCCTATAAAGTAGAAGAATACAAGCGGGTGGAAATCACGGATAATGTACTTTTCTCTCATTCTCCAGAAAAAAAGCTTTACCAGAAGCCAACTGATTGTAAAGACAACCTTTCTTATCTTGATCCCCGATTTTTCCCCTATATTATACACAGGCTCCACAGGCACATCAGTTACCCGGAAATTTTCAACATTGAGGCGCACAAGTATATCATTTGGCTGCCCATAACGTCTGTACATCTTATCCCACTCTATGGTATCAAGCACCTTTCTGCTGACCACTGTATAACCTGACTGTGAATCTGCAATATGCCAGTAACCAGATGCAATTTTAGTCAGCAGAGATAGAATGGCGTTCCCAAAATACCGTACTTTGGGAATCTTCTGAAACGCCTCCCCTGTAAAGAGCCTGTTCCCCTTGGAGTAGTCGGCTCTCCCTTCAGCCACAGGATCAAGCAAAGCAGGAAGGTCATCAGGGTTCATCTGGCCGTCTCCATCCATCCTGACAGCAAGATCAAAACCATTGTCTCTTGCCCACTTATAACCTGCGGCAAGAGCCCCTCCGCACCCCTGATTCTCCTCAAGAGCGATCAATAGAATCCTGCTCTCAAGCCGCCTCTGGAGATCTTTTACCACCTCAACTGTATTATCACTGCTCTTGTCATCAACAACTACAATCCTATCCACATATTGAGGCATAGTTCTGACTATTTTTTCTATCTGAGTCTCCTCATTATGGCAGGGAACAACTACACAGACACTTTTATCTCTATACATTTAATAATATCCCCATCTGAGTATATGGTAAAATTGGAATTGCTTTTATACCTTTTCTTTTATATGTTTGAATCAGGTTGATCAACAATAAATAGAGTTAAATATAAAATCTGGTCATGGCGGACCAAGCAAGATATTGAATCAATCCATAACAAGTAATCCTGATGCAAGTCAGAGTAAGACCATTGAAGAGCCTGGAATTCCACGATCAATACTGCGGAACTGACTTAACCGTAAAGATGCCATGGATGATGCCCCTGAAGAGATATTTGGGGCTTGATCATAAGATGGACCGCATTTGCAATAATCGTCAGTATCATGTATCATATAATACTGCGCTGGCCGAAGATATGATCAAGCCCGATATTTTTTTGAAAGCCTGATTGGACATCTGCTTTGAAGGAAGCGACTGAAGGGCTTAACGTAGAAGTTATTCAGTGTACGAGTGATAAAGGTAAATGACCTTTTATCTCAGAAAAATATTTCAAAACATATCATATGCTTTATATGCTATTTTTTAAATAGTTATAATATATAACTATTTTATTATTCGCTGTGGCAGGAGACCTTTGACGAGTTAACAGCTTATCAAGCATGCTGATCAAGAAGGAGTCCTGTAAGTTCATCCATCTTCTCTTTTATCTTCTGTATCTCTTCTGATGGGATCTGCTTTATGACTTCATTTGTATTTCTGTCTCTGATCTGAAATATGACCTGGTTATCTGGATCTTTTGTGACAGAGAACCCAAGACTTGTGTGCAGCTCATCCATATATTCATTCAATTCATCGACCATCTGATCAGCTTCATTCATTGCAAGTTGCTGATTATCATCCTCGTTCTGCTTATCCTGAAGAGCAGGTATATTACTTTGCTGTTGATTCTGTTTTGCCCTGATTGTGCTGTCTGAAGCTGTTTTAGATTTAGTGCTGTCTGTATCTGACAGAGTGGTCTGTTTATTCTGCTGCATAGGCGATTTCAAGTTGGACAATAGATCTATTGCGTCACTGGATCCTATTCTGTTAATGTTCATGGCATCCTCCCTGCTTTGAGTCTGGTTTTATAATTGGACTTATCGCCTACAATCGTCTTTTTTCAAACTGATTGTCAATATTTTTTATATAGAATAAAATTTCATACTGCAAAAGCCTGTAGTTTGGGCTTGATACCTGCATTATACTCACTGTTACCCGGCAGCATGCCGAAGAAAGATTTTTTTCTGGGTGGCTGCTGGTAATTTGCTTTTGATTGAAGCTGTGTCTGCTGCAGGGAGTCTGCTTTTTTCCCCATTACATCGCTTTCCCAGATATCACGGAGTTTTGTTATATAACGTTCGGCTCTGTCGACCATCTGAATATCATTAGTAATAGATATTTTTGGAAGCTCTACAAGTATTGCACTGTATAGACCTCTCAGGAATCTGGTACTCTCATCATTCATATCCGGATTTATTGAGGCATTAAGTTCTGAAATTATTCCAATCACTCTGCTTAAGTTCTCCCCACGTTTCTGTATATTGTTTTCCATAATTCCCTGTCTTACGAGCTGTAGTCTGAAAAGAGCACCTTTGTAAAGCATAAGGATAAGTTGCTCAGGAGTCATTCCCTCATAGTGATTATTCATATATTTCTTCATATCAGCAGTTTGTCTCATGTCATTGGCCTCCAGAATATCCGATCTTCATTGATGTATAACTTCATGCTTATTATATATATAATTAACTTTTCGGCATTTGATGCTTATTTATTAAGCTCAATTTTGTCTGAAATCAACCTTTAAGGTTCATGAAGCGCATCGATTTGGAAGGGCATCCCCGATAAGCTCTGAGCAAATGTTTGCCTTTTGCATGATGGTGCATTGTTTTAAAAAGGTTTTCTTTATATTCTCTTAATGTTGCCATGAATATTTTATCTTTATCAGTTATGGAAGAGGCCTCGTGGCTGAATTCTTTCAGAGCCGCACGGGAGGCTTGTGAGATGGCGTTTTTTAAATTGCTGAATGCACGGTCTCTTTCAAAAATCATCTTCCCGAGATCGGCATCATTATCAAAATCTGCCATATGCATTTCCTGAATCTGCTGAAGTTCCATGAAATACTGTTTAAGTTTACTGCTGCTCTCTCTCATCTGATTCTGACTCCTCATCAATCGCTGCTGTCACTGTTGAATATCTGATCCATATAAGTACCCTGGGCCTCCATCTTGCTTATATAGAGATCCATCTGAACAAATCTGGCTGTCAGAGTTTCATATTTTTTGTCAAGAAGATCTGTAGCCTTCTCAATATCCTCCTCCATATCCTCAATACGTGTCTCTGTAGAGTCTATTGTAGCTGTCATTGAGCCGTTTGCACCGGAGTATTCAGACATTTTGTCGTACAGCAGATCTGCAAATCCATCAGTACCTGTCTCTGAATCGCCTGTAAAGAATTTTATTATATCTTCAGCATTTGCAGCCAACGCATCTTCCAGAGTCTCTGTGTCGATTGAAAGCACCCCATCCTCGTCCATTTCAAGTCCAAGATCTGCCAGACTTGTAATGGTATCGTTGATGTTAAAGGTCTTGGTCAGAAAAGCCTTAAGTTCATCGTCAATACTTAATACAGAATTCTCTCCAAAGAGCACACCTGATTCCCCGGTATCGATATCATATTCACTTTTTGAATCCATGTCACTTGATATTGTGTTGATAGCATCTACAATATCTTGCAGAAGAGTTGTAATGCTCTCAAAGTCAGATTCTACTGTAATAGAGGAGGAGCCTGTCTCATTAAGTTCCAGACTGATTCCTGGAATAACATCTGTGATATCCGAGTTTGACTGCCTCTCATAGTCAATACCGTCCACATTGAAACTTGCATTGAGTGAAGATCCTGCACTGTCATAGGTATCTGTCTCGGCATCAAATCCAAGGGCAGCAGCGGCACTGCTGCTTCCCCATTCAATCTGAAATGCCTCCATATCTGAATCATCGCTGCTTATTGTGAACTTGTTTGTCTCAGAATCAAAAGCTACTGAATAGTCTGTTCCATTTATTGATGCAGATTCCATTGCAGATTCCATTGCCGCTGCAAGGTCTTCACCACTGGTATAACTTCCGTCAGCTATTGTTGCTGTGACCTCATCTCCATACTCTCCATCAGCCAGCTTCTCTCTGAACACAATCTCGTTATTGCCGGAAGCAGCAGAAATATCCAGAGGCTCAGTAGCAGAGATAGTTACCTCCTGATCGCTTTCAGGTGAAAAATGATCTGCACCGATAGTCTCTGTCATCTGCAGATCAGTCAGTTCACTCTCTATGTAAATACGATTATCTTCCCCTGTTTCGTCACTTGAGAGCACAAGCTTGTAAGGGTTATCTCCAATGCCTGTATAAGCTATTGATGCGGTTACTCCGGGATTTGAATCGTCGTCGTTGATCTGTTCTACAAGCTCTTCAAGGGTTGTGCCTGCACTGACAGCCAGAGATATTGTCGTTCCATCCTGACCCACCTTGTAAGAGAAGGTTCCATTTGTTGTGGCTATAGAGTCTGATTCGCTTGAGACCTCATCTGAGACCCATGTACTGTTTCTGGCCACAGAGGTGACATTGACGGAATGAGATGTCTCTGTAGCTCCTGAAAGTGATGTGGCACTCACTGATGTGCCTGATACACTGATGCCTTTGTCAAGATAACTGGAGCCAAGAGAGAGTTCTCTGGCTTTTGTTCTTATTGATAAAAGAGAGTTCTGAATTGTGCTGAATTCTGAAAGTTTCTCTTCAAGCGTTGTCTTTTGGGTCTCTTTGGCAGTTATGGGCTCTTCATCAACCTCTCTTAACTGATCAATGATATCCTGAAGATCCAGCCCTGATCCTATGCCGAGACTTGAAATGCTTCCGGTGCTCATGTGACACCTCCGTAAAGTTAAATTTTATGCTTTGAGTTCTCTTCAGCAAATTGCCCTGCATCGACACCAACCTGACTTTATAGTCAGCTGACAGAAGAGAAAGAAAAAATATAGCTATTATTTATATTATCTATCGACATAAAATCGTGCAATCTTAAAAAGAAAACACCCCTGAAAAAATATTTCCAGGGGTGTCTTTTAACAAATTCACATCAGGCTGTTCTGACTTAAATTGTTACTGGAGCAGGCTCATTACATTCTGAGAAGAGGCATTTGCCTGAGCCATTGCATAAGAACCTGACTGAGCAAGAATCTGGAGTTTTGAGAAGTTCTCTGACTCAGATGCAAAGTCAACATCTCTTATGGTGGATTCTGCTGAATTTACATTTACCTGAGTTACGCTCAGGTTGTTTATGGTAGAGGTCAGCTGGTTCTGTACAGAACCAAGATTTGCCCTGATCTTGTCGTAATCCTTAAGGGCTGCGTCAGCAACCGAAATGGCAATCTGCGCACCCTCCTGACTTGTTACATCAATATCGGAAAGCCTTGTTACAGTGGTATCTTCAAACGATATGTCAGATTCAGTTCCGCCACCTGTTGATGCTATGACGCTGTTTGCTGCAATTGTACTGCCGTCTGCAAGAGTCATCTCTTCAGTAAGATAAAGATCTTTTGTAATAGTAGCATCCTGCTCAAGGGTTACTCCAGGACCCACCTGCCCGTCAGCAGTCATTATGCCGTTTGTAAGATAAGTGCCTGCAGCAATGACCGTACCGCTCTGCAGAACACTTCCTGAACCGATTGTCAGATCATCTGTGAGAGCTGTAGATGCTACTTCAATATCCCCTCCGAGTGTTGATCCTTCAAGCAGTATGGCACCAGTGAGGAGTTCGGAACCTGCCGCAATTTCCATACCTTCAGCGGCTGTTACAATAATATCTGATCCAGTTACATCTGAGTGGCCCAGAACAGAGCCTGCCTGAAGAGTGGAGCCAGAAGCTATAGCAGAATCTTTAAGTAGCGTAAAATCTTCAGTTACAGTCATTGAAGTTCCCGTGAGAGTGACATCGTCGTTGACAACCGATCCGGCAGCAATAGTTGATCCACTGGCAAGAGTACTATTTAAGGCACTGCTTCCTTTGAGCGTCATATCATCAGTAAGAGTTACTGCTCCCTTGAGTGTTGTTTTAACACTGAGAGTGGTTCCTGCCGCAATTGTCTCACCATCACTGTTTACAATATCATCTGTCAGCACAGTGCCTGCCGCAAGCACACTTCCGCTTCCGAGGGTAGAGCCAGCTGCAAGAGTTGCATCCGCAGTAATGTCCTGGTCGTTACCTGTAGTAATATTCACATTGCCGCCGATAGTAGTTCCTGATTCTATAACAGAACTGCTTGCAAGTATGGAACCCGCTGTAATGGTGTGATCCATTGCTGAAGTTGCAGTTGCCTGAAGTTCATATTCCGAACCTACTTTTGTTCCGACCTCAAGAGTTGAGCCACTTTTTATAGTGGAACCTTTGGCGGAGAGCATTGTGTTGGTTACATCCATTGTAGCAGTAGAGGTAAGAGTGCCAGTAGTAAGGGTGCCGCTGTCAGAATCGGTAATCATGAGAGAGTTGGAACCGGTCTGTGTCAATCTGATTTCACCGAATGTTGACATATCAGCTGCAGTTTTGTTCATCACCCCTTTTACATCACCTTCTAATTTTATCGCTCTTCCGTCGGTAGCGGCAAGGGTGATTATTCCATCTGCACCTACTGATGCCGTAACTCCGGTCTGGTCACTCTTTGAATTGATGGCTTTTGCAAGAGCACCGTCTGAGTCACTATCCTGAACATTAACCGCTCCAATCTCAATACCGTTAATTTTGAAATCATCTCCGATAGATCCTGCAGAGACGCTTCCGCTTGAAGTTGTCTCCACAACTGCCTGAGCTGTTATGCCGAGCTGATCCGACATCTTGTTTATAATGTCAGCAAGAGCGCCAGCACCGTTTTCTGCAGAGTTGTTGTACTCCATGTCAACGGTTTGAAGAGTGTAATCCTTGTTCTCAGTATTACTGTGAATAACAAGTGCCATATCTCCGGTATCATTGATCTTCATGTTGGATGTGGTTACATGGCCGGTTTTGTTTGTCTCGGCTGAACCGATGGAGATATTTGCAACCTCACCACTACTAGCTCCAATCTGAAAACTTGCGTTGCTGAACTCACCGGAGAGCAATTTTTTGCCGTTGAAAGATGTTGAGGATGCAAGCAGGTCAACCTCTTCAAGAAGCTTGTCAATATCTTCCTGGATTATCTTTCTTGACTCGTATGTCTGGCCATCCTGTGCAGCCTGAATCGCTTTGGTCTTGATTGTGTTTACAATTGATGTGGCTTCATCAAGAGCACCGTCAGCAGTCTGTACGATACTGATACCGTCATTAGCATTGGAGATAGCCTGTCCCAAGCCTAAGCCCTGTGCTTTGAGAGAGTCAGCAATGGCCATGCCTGATGCGTCATCAGCAGCCTTGTTGATTCTTAAACCGGTGGAAAGTCTCTCCAGTGAGCCGGAAAGGGCGTTATCTGTCTTTTTCATGTTCATGTGTGCGGTTAATGCAGCCACATTGGTGTTTATTTTAAGTGTCATGGTAGTTCTCCTCCGTGAATGATTTAATGCGGGCCTCATTGCCCTTTTATGTACATTTAAATCTCAATATCGTCATCACAGGGTGGAACTTTAA
>Ga0209800_10000688_pt1 | contig 46079 bp, 51 predicted proteins | sample Higcelweek8metaG_FD_187174 | JGI IMG/M metagenome (GOLD analysis project Ga0209800, IMG submission 187174) | Freshwater pond sediment microbial communities from the University of Edinburgh, under environmental carbon perturbations - High... | ecosystem: Environmental > Aquatic > Freshwater >...
CCTTATACATCAGAGTATAGTTTGCTATCCGGTTGACGGTCTTGCATGATTTGCAAGTGTCGCATTTATGCATTGAATTGATTTTCATTTTCGTTATATGTATTTAAAAAATATGTACTTAAAATATATTCGTTAGTATTCAATGAAATCATCTCCTTATCTATCTCCGTCTAATCAATAACCATACTAAAATAATAATATGGTTTAGGGCATTTTGTTTTATCAATGAAGTTAATTGCTTATGACACATAAAATAAAAATTGGTAAAGAAAAAAAGAGTTAAACATTTAACCCTTTTTAAAAATTTATCAACTTAAAGTTTGTATATTTTCAGCAAATATCCTTGCGGTTGTTGTTATTTGTACTTCGACTTCGCCATTTTCGTTTTCAACTTCTTTTTCATTCTGTGATACAGCTAAAGTTCCATGTATAACAACAATATTGCCATTTTTAATTTCTTTTTCACACTTCAGTAAGTTTTTTTCAAACATCATAACATCGATCGAAGAATACTTATCTTGAAGCTGAAATATTGCATATAGATTTCCTTTTTTGGATACACGTTTAAAATCTTTTTTTGTATCGTAATCTATTATTCCAGTAATCACTATTCTATCTTGATCATTTTCAATAGAAAATTCATCGATGGTTTTTATAGTAGAATCTGATACAAAGTTTTTAAATTCATCCAATTCCAAAGGATGCCCCGTTAAATACATACTAGAAACTTCTTTTTCCATTCTGAATTTCTCCAACATAGAATATGGTTGAGATACTTTACTTCTTACAAGCAATGTATCAAAAAGAGTTATCTGTCCACTGTCATGTATCGCTTTTGCTTTTGATGCATTTTTAATAAATTTTGCTGAATCTCTTAGTATCTCTTCTCTCTCACAAATAGTGTCCAATGCTCCTGATTTTACTAGAGATTCTAAAGATCTTTTGTCTACGTTACATCTTAATATTAAGTTCTCCAGATCTTTAAATTTGCCATTTTTTCTTCTTTCGTCGATGATGTCGTATACTTTTATTCCTACATTCTTAAGAGCTTTTAATCCGATTCTGATACCATTGGAGTCATATAAAAATAATTCTTCTGACTCATTTATATCAGGGTTCATGATTTTAATTCCAGCTTCCTTTACGGTTGCCATATACCTCTGCAATTTATCAGTATCGCTGATGATACTATTTAAATATGCGGTGAAGTATTCTTTCGGATAATAATATCTTAACCATGCAGTTTGATAAGTGATTACGGCGTATGCAGTTGCGTGAGATTTATTGAATGCGTAACTTGCGAAATCCATCATAAGGTCGAATATATTATTAGCGGTTTCTTGAGTTATTCCTCTTCTTAAACATCCTTCTACTTCAATTACTCCGTCTTTTACTATACCATTAATAAAATATTCTTTTTCTTGTTTCATTACACTTTCTTTTTTCTTAGACATCGCTCTACGAACTAAATCTGATCGTCCGTATGAGTATCCACCTAATGATCTTACCAGCTCCATAACTTGCTCTTGATAAACAATTACGCCATATGTGACATCTAGTACTTTTTTCAACTTATCAGCTACATCTTCAGGATAAACTATGCTTTCAGGATGCTGCTTATTCTTAATAAATGTTGGTATTTGATCCATAGGCCCTGGACGAAATAATGATATTCCAGCGATTAAATCCTCAATTGATTCTGGCTCTAAGTTCTTCATAAACTTTTGCATTCCGGGACTTTCTAACTGAAATATAGCATCTGTTTTTCCTGTAGCAATAAATTCATATACTTTTGGATCTGCGATATCAATTTTATTAATGTCAATGTCTATTCCAAGATTCTTTTTGATATAAGCAAGTGTATATTTTTCAACTGTTAGTGTCTTTAAGCCAAGAAAGTCAGCTTTCATCAGTTTTAAATGATCTCCTACAGCTGCCATATCTCCTGCAAATACTGGTATACTAGAATCTTCATCACTGTTTGGTAATAGTGCACCATATGTAACTAATGGCTTATCTGAAATTATCAATCCTGCTGCATGAATACCTGTGTGTCTAACTAATCCTTCAACCTTTCTTGATATATCTAATAATAATTTAACATCTTTATTATTTTTATACTCTTTAGCTAACAATGGCTCTACATTTAAAGCTTCGTCTATTGTCATACCAGGTTTCTTTGGAATTAATTTGGCTATCTTATCAACTAATTCAGGTTCAATTTCTAGAACTGCACCTGTATCTCTGATAGACATTCTTGCAGCCATTGTACCTAAAGTAAGGATTTGAGCCACATGGTCAGCTCCGTATTTTTGTACAACATACTCCATTACTTGCTGTCTTCTGTCATCCTGAAAATCAACATCAATATCTGGCATTGTAACCCTTTCAGGATTTAAAAATCTTTCGTAAAACAAGTTATATCTCATGGGTTCAATTTCGGTAATGTTTGAGCAATACGCTATTTCTGATCCACAAGCCGAACCTCTTCCTGGTCCAACAACGATGTCGTGGTCTTTAGCCCATTGAATATAATCTGCTACAACTAACATATAAGCTGATACATTCATATTTGACATAGATTCTGATTCGAAATTTATCTGATCTATATATTTCTGGTCTGAAGAATTATCTAACTTCTTTTCTCCAATTTCATCAACAATTTTTCTTAGATAAGAATCAGCTGTATATCCTTCAGGTACTTCGAAATTTGGATAGTGATAATCTTTTTCTTCTAATGTAAAATCTTCTATCATATCAGCAACTACTCTTGTATTGGAAATTGCTTCAGGTAAGTTTCGGAATATTGTTTGCATTTCCTCTTCAGTCTTTAAATACAACTCCGAAGCCCAAACCATACCATTGTCTTTTCTATATTGATATGTTTGCTTACTTCTTCTTGCTGTCATTATTTCTCTCGCAATGAAGTCACCTTTTTCAATATAATGAGTATCATTGGTTCCAACTAGCCTCAAGTTATACTTTTTTGCAAACCTGACCAGCTTAGGGAATACAATTTTTTCATCCTCGTACCCATGGTATTGAATCTCGACAAAGCAATTATCTTTGCCAAATATTGAACACATCATATCATAGTATTGTTTTGCATCCTCTTCCCTATCGTTAGCTAATAATAAAGGTAATCTACCAGAAGCACATGCAGACATCCAAATCAAATTATCATAAATCTCGTCTTTATGCTCCAATAAAAATTCCATTGTATAACGAGGTTTATAATAAAAGTTTTCTGGCTTATATGATTCTGTTACTAATTTGTATAAGAATTGAGCACCTTTTTTATTTTTAGCTAAAAGTAATGAATGATAGTATCTTCTTTTTTTATTCAAAAGCGAAACCCTATCCTCATCATCTTCATCGACTTCTGATTTGCCACTTATATCAAGGTTTTCCATAATGCCAGAAGGAGCTTCGTATCCCTCAACGCCAAAAATAGGTTTAATGCCATTTTTTCTACATTGTGTTTCGAATAATGTCCATCCTGATATATTGCCATGGTCAGTTTTTGCATATGCATCAAATCCTAATGCAGCAACCTTTTCCATAGTCTTTTTAGTGCTACATGCGGAATCAGTTATTGAGTCTATATCAAAATGATTATGCAAATGTACAAATTTACCCATCAAATCCTTCTCCTTTCTCATTTTTACAAATTACGTTTAATTACTTTTGCTACTAATGACACATAATTTAAAAAACAAATAAAAAAAGATGAAGAATTTTTATTTCCTCATCTTTTTTAAAATTTAATTTAAGTATTTATTTATTGGTTTTACGTTTTTCGAATAATGAGTCATAAAAAGATGTTACAAATTTAGGTTGTAATTGTCTTTAGACAATGAGAAGGGAGTTTATATATGAGTAAATATTTATATTTATTATACGGAGAAAGCTTAATTGAGAATGATAATACATTGAAGGATTTTGCAAAATCTGTATGTTCAGGAATTGGGATTTTTGCAGAAAACTCAAACAAAGAAAATCTCAAGGATGATTTTATTAACTTAGTGGTTGAAACTCTTGAAGACGACATAATTAGAACAGATATTGATTATCAAGAATTGATGTGCAAATATCGCTTCGAGATAGGCGATCTATTGTACGAAATTGAAAATCATGGTGGCGAAATGCCAGTGGTAAGATTTTTTGGAGAAGAAGCTAAAGATTCTTTTAATTTCTTAGTAAAGGAGTATATTGAAATTCACTTCGATGAATTAGTCTATTAGTTATAACATCATGTATTAACAGTAAGCTGTGAGAGTGTAAAAAACTCTTGCAGCTTTTTTCATGTGTTGACTTTACAAATAAAAATCCCCTTACGGACTAGATAAAATCTAGCTCATAAGGGGATTTTGTTTTAATTGTTATCGATATATTTTTGTGCTTGTACAACAAGGTAAGTTTCGATTAAGTTTGATTCCCCGTATTCTATGCCATAATAATCGAGGTACGCTGCTGCTTTTGTTGCTAATGTTTCTTGTCTGTTAAGTAACCAGTTGATTTTAACCTTTGGATTTTTTCCGTTGGGATTTACTACTTCAAATGAAGCTACTTTATGCTTTGAGATTCCAATCGAAGCTGTGAATCTTACGCCATCATACAAAGGCTTCGTAAATTTAACAGATTTATCTTCATATTCATCTACAATAGTTTCTTCAACTAAGTCTTTTAATATTTTTGTCATCTGATCAGATCTTTCTTTATCAGATATTGGCAATTTTTTAGTTTTCTTAGCTGTTTTTGATTCTTTTATAACTTCTCTTGTTACTTCAATTTCTTTGTTTATGAATTCAGTGTTCATTCCTATAATTACTTCTGCTGGAATTGCGTTTTTTATCATATCGACTTCTTCTTTATCAATTCCTCTGTAAACGATAAAGGCAACTTCATAGTCTTTTTCATCTTCGTTTGCTGGATATTCTATGAGTGCTTTTATGATCTCTTCTCCCGAAACAATGCTGTATAAGTTGTTTTCCTTTTCGTCCAGCACTACACATACAGGATAAGGAATATCTTTTTTAATGTACTCACATATTTTATCCGAAGAAGCTTCGCCCACAAAATCAAATTTCGTTTTCTTAACCCAAGCCAGCGTATGACTTGTAATACTCTTATTACTCATTAATGTCTACCCCCTTATTTTTCATAAAACCAATGAAGCTTTTCTTCATATAGTCAATTCTTTTGAGAATAGATGAGCTTTTATTAGCTCCGGCATGAGTGGATAAAACATATTCATTACTTGATTTATCTTGACTACTAATGAAGCCAAAAAATTCATTAATCCACTCTGAAAAAATACCTGAATCAACATTGTTATTAACTGCAAATCTAGCTGTTTTATACAGTATAGGAACATGTATTCTGTTTACTTTTTTCTTAAGAGCTTCACTAACATAATCCATTATTGATAAAACATCTTTATAGACTTGTTCATTTGCTTTACTAGTCCTGATCTTAGTAACAAAGTCTTGTGTGTGTTTGCCATCAAAATCTGGCTTTTCCTCTAGCTCAACCATTAGTAATTGCCATATTAACTGCAAATCAATATTGCTGTTGCGGCCACTTTCACTAATTGTCATTTCTACGAGATCGTGATTTATTAACCCAGCCAAACTCTTTAATAGTTTTTCTCCAGCTATAACTCTGGAAATTTCTATTTTAGAGAGAGGTTTTTGTTGATTTCTCATAAAATAAACAAGTTCCCTCTCTGCTTCAGTAAGAGGTCTACATATAGTGATTTGTAACTCATAGTCTAGCAAAGTATCCTGGAGCTCATCTGGTAATTCAGAGAATGTTTTTCCAATTATCAAGTTTTTAGTTTCTTCAAATACTTTACCAACCTCAGTATCCCTGAATTCTTCGGATAAAAGCTGAATACCCTTATCTATTGCGAATTCATTATTTACAAATGAGTTTATTGAAGATGTTCTCTGTCTTCCATCTAGCCCCTTGTATCCAATAGGTTTCCCTTCTGGTCCATGAACTTCTTCAAATAACAATGACTCCAATGGAATTCCTACAAGTATAGCAGCAATTAAGTTGCTTTTCCTTAATTTCTCCCATACCTCATTCCTCTGTATCAAAATACTAAAGTCTATTTTTTCCTGTTTAACTTGCTTTATTAACCATTGAACCGTGTGCTTTTCGTTAGAATATATTATCATGTTTTGCTCCTTTCGTAACCTTTAAAAAGGTTTTAAAAAATATTATTTTAATATCTATGTATGACATAAGAAATTTTTTATGTAAAACTTTCAGCATTAATTTTTCCAGATTCAATTTAATATGTCATTAATGATTTGTAAATTAAATTTTAAAAACCTCAAATTTATCAATTTAAGGTTAAGAAAGGAAGTCGTATTATGGAGAATTTATTTTTATCTCATGTTGATTCAAAAGTCTTTTTAAACAATACTTTAAAAAAATGGAAACTAACAATGGGACACAACTGGAATACAATATTCTTATTTTGAAGGTGAATTAAAAATATTTACAACCAGCTTCATTAATACGACTGACGCAGAAAAGTTTAAAAATCTTTTAAAACAAGAAATTCCTGGATTTAAAAGATTAGAAATATTTTTTACAGATGGCAATATATAGAACAATTTCTGCGAAAAGAGGCATTAAATATGCTTCTTTTTAATTTGCTAAAATAATTATCAAAAGAGTTATATAAAGATAATTTTTTTATTCTCAGTTTTTCCAAATTCAATTTATTATGTCATTAATAATTGTAAATTTAATTTAAATATGGTTTAAAACTCTTTAGAGTTATGAAAGGAGATTATTTATGATATATAAGACATTAAAAGGTTTTGATACTACTTTAGAAATAATATACGACGAAGATGTAACAAATCCTAGGGATGATGAAAACTTGAGCTCAATGATGTGCTGGCACAGAAATTACAATCTTGGAGATAAACACGATTACAAGACTTCTAAAGATTTTTTAAGGGAATTAGTGAGACAATCTGTATCTCCAAAAAAAGTAATCAGCTTCGTGAAAAAAGGCAAAGCCAGTAATATAAAATTAGAATACAATCGCTCAGATAAATACTGGTATATGCACATATGGTCTGAATATTCCAAAACATGGAATCAAGATGATTATCAGTTTGATATGAAAAATGAAGAAGATGTACTCATTGATTCGTTGACTGAAGTAATGACTTCTTCAGATTTATTATCTTTAGCGGAAGAAAAAAACATCATTATGCCTTTATACCTTTATGATCACAGTGGTATTACAATGAAAACTTCACCTTTTTCTTGTCCTTGGGATAGTGGTCAGGTTGGATACATCTACGTTTCACATGAAAGTGTGAAAAAAGAATACGGAAAAGTAACGAAAAAGAATCTAGAAAAGGCAAAAAACTTAATTGAAAGTGAAGTGAAGCTTTTTGATGATTACATCACTGGTGATGTATATTACTTTAATTTAAGAGATAAAGATGGAGAAATAATCGATAGTGTCGGAGGATTCTATGGAAGTGACTTTAAAGATAATGGAATGGTTGACTATACTCCAGACGAATTCCACGATTTGCTCTAAAATAACATTTAAAATGCTAAGACTTTAAGTTTTAGCATTTTTTATTTACCCAAAATGAATTTTTGTGTCATTGATACTATATTAAAAATATATCTAAAACTCTTCATGAGTTGTGAAAATAGTTAACGAATGAAAGGATGAGTAATTCATGGTAAGACTTAATGTATCTAATGTGAAAAAAGACGAAAATCTTTTAAAAGACACATTTAAATTGCTTGATAATGAATGGGAAGAGTTAAAACATCTTATTTTTCATGATAACCCTAAAAACTATCATCAAAAAGGTAATCATCCAAGCTTTGCAATAAGAGATTATCTACAAAGGCTCAATAAAGCTGGTAGATTTTTCGGAGTTGAGTCACTGTATCCTGAAAACGAGAACATTTGGTACTTGAATTCAGGCGATGTTTACAATTTGACGATTATTTTCAAAAACAACAAGTTGTACATTGGGTGCGTTGGAGATATCATCGAAAAAATAGGTTAAAAAGGCGAAAGGATTTAAGGTGGATTATATGATAAATATACAACAATATACACAATTAAAAAGAGAAAAACAAATTTCTGATTATAGAAATAGATATGAACAACCTAGAAACAGAGTTGCTGTAAAATTAGTCAGAACTGATAGTTGCATCATGTTTAGAGTCATTTCAAGAGCTAATAAGACCTCTAAAAACAACTTCAGACATAATTTCTACTGTACTGCAAATGTACTCTTGCAGTTTAATGATTACATAATCGAGAGAGATATATACAGCTTTTTAAAAATGGTTATCTACAGAGCAGAAAACAAAGTCAGTCTTGATTTTACATGGCTTTCAAGCCGAAGTGATGGATTTGTACAAGGGTTCACTGAATCTTTGCTTATACCATACGACAAATACAAGGAATTCTTGTTATCCGATAAAGAATCCACAATGATTCTTTGTGAATTGGAAACATGTAATCGTAAACTGGAGTTTAATTCTGAAAAAAATCTTTCAGAAATACTAAAAAATCCTGCACTGAAAAGGAAATTTGTTAAATTTATATGTAGTAATTTTAATTATTACGATACTAAAAAAATCGTCTTCACAGATGATTATTATCCTCACAGTTTTTACTTTAGACAAATAAAAGAATCTACAAACGAATACGGTGAAACTTGCGAAAGAGTATCAATGTGTGGAGGATTAATATTTCATCAACCCAAGGACGTAGACATCAGTAAAGGATATTTCTCAGTACATACATGATAATTATCACAGAAGAGCAGCTAGTAAAATAGTTGCTCTTTTTTTTGTTTATTTTTTTACAAATAATATTTTATGTGTCATATATAATAATAATATAGAAGGAAGTGTGAATATATGGATAATATCGATAGAATAGCGAAATATCAAAATAATACAAAGGTGTTTGAATTCAATGATGATATGATTATAGCTCCGTTAGAAAATGCCGCAGAGCTTCATTCAAAAATGAGCAGAATAAAAATAGTTGGTATCGATACAAGCAAAGGATCTAAAGAAAAAGCTGTGGTTGTTACATGCAAAGTAGAGCCAGTTGTAATAAAAGTTCTTTGCGAAAAAGTACTTAAACTTGAAATGATTCATAATAAAAAAGAAATCGCTGTTGAAAGTAGCTCTTCAGGAAGCTCCGAAGTAAATGAGAATAAAATGGCATTCGGAAAATACAAAGGTTTTACCCCTACAGGAGCTCTTATGAAAGATGGCGAAGCTGCTATAAAAGATTTAGAGTACACTTCGAATTTGCTGTCTCAGAAACTTACACAGTTCCCCAATAATCAGAAATATATAAATGAAATCAATGCAGCTATCAAGAGGTTTAAAGCTGGAGGGATTGAAGTTAATTCTTCCCCTGAAACTAATACTAATAATGATAATTTAATGAACACGACATTGCTTCAGTTTCAAAAGATAAACGCTAAAGAAAGACTTAAAAGAAAAATTAATGGCGTTGACAAATATCCCACACAGCACATGTTGATTGAATATAATCCTAAAATGGATAAACCTTTTACCGTTAAGATGGAAACGGGGTGGGCCGAAGCTCAATTTTTCCCAACTGGTGGCACTGCAATGAAAGCTGGAACATACACCGTGGAACATAAAATTGATAAGATTGTAATGGATGAGGATACCTTTAAAGAGATTTTAATCCAAACAAGAGATTATATACTTATTAAAGAAACAGAGTTTAAAAATGATTTAAAAGACGCAGTAAAGGAATACAAATCCTTCAAGTTTCAAATTGATGGCGGCGATGAAAGTATTATGTATGGACATATAGTAATACAAGGTAATGAAGCTGCCAAGGTAACTATTACGGATTTCAACACCAGGGACCCTAAAGTTAATACTGAATGGATTATTAATTTTCAGCAAAGATTTAACGATGATGCGATTGTTACATTAAAAAAACGCAACATACCTTTTAGAACCAACGATATTGCTGTTAGATTCTTTACAATTTTACTCGCGAAGCAAGCTGTAGCTAAAAAGAATATGTAAAGTAAACAAATAAAGAAAACCCCTTACCTAACAAGGTGAGGGGTTTTCTTTATGAATTTTATCTTTTTGTTAAAGGTTCAGAAACGTAAGTTCTTATCCATTCCTCGGCTCCAGCAATACTTTCATAATCTGCTACATATACATCTCCTTGACGAAGCTGATTAGTTATTGCTATCCATTTGTCGGAGTGTTCGTTAGACGCACCAAAGTATTTGCTAAAACTCAGCACATTTAAAGTATTTTTCGTTATTACTACGTAGAATTTTGTGCTTATTGCTTTAACCAACTCTTCGAGACTATTAAAAGTGTAATGTTTGCCGTCTTTGACAATTGTAATCTCGGGTGTTTCTCGTTCTTTGTATGTATCTCCACTGCCTTGATATGCATCAATAGTTATACAGTTTTCTCCGTTTTCGATAAAGGCTTCAATTCTCCCTTTTTTTCCTCCCCATTTGCGGCCAGTTCCTTTAACTCCTTGAAAAGCTAATTCCAAATTCATAATATTACTTCCTTTCACTTATTCCTTATTTTCACTCACAGTGCCTATTGTGATAATTTTGTATTTTTTGTAATACTTTAATGATTTTCCTTTGTTGTCCATATCACTCAATTTGATTAATGCACCTTTGTAAAAAACTCCCAATAACTCTTCTTGGTCGTTATTTATAATATTTTTATAAATCTCAGTCGCCTTACTGAGTTCAATTTCTTCATTTAGACACATTATGTATAAATTGTACCTAAAAGCATTTATGATTGAATCTTTCAGTAAAATACCCATTCCAAGAAGCTCATCAAGCTCTTTTTCTATATTTTCGCATTCGTTTTTCAATTTTGAATTACTCAAATGAATCACCCACTTACATTTATCAAGGATTCTTTTTCTGAAAATCCTTATACATCATACTTTCCCTTATTTCTTTTTGGCCCTGGTATTTTCCACTGCTGTACTTTTCGTATTCACCTTCGATTGTATGGTAATAAATTTGACCAATTTCAACCCAAGGATATATCACTAAAGGCTTAACAACAGTAATTTCAAGAGTCCATGTTCCCTGGAAGCCGACATCGCCAAAGCCAGCAGTTACGTGAATAAACATTCCTAATCTTCCAATACTTGATCTTCCTTCTAGCATTGGGACAAATTTATCTGTTTTTGTAAGTTCGGCTGTCCTTGCGAGATACAATTCTCCTGGTTCAAGCATATATCCATCTTCAGGAATAATAATGTCCTTCGTTCTTTGTTCTACCCTCATGTCTAAAACTCTTCCTTCGTAAACTTTAAGCTCGTTATGAAGTGTGAGATTATAACTGTTAGGATTAAGCTTTGAGATGTCGAAGTTTTCTATGTATATACCACCGTTTTCAATTTCTTTTTTAATTTCAAGTCCAGATAATATCATATTATGCTCCTTTCGCATTTAAAATTTAAATTAAAGCTTAGTAATTTTTATACAAATGACACATTTTTAAAAAAACGCTAAAAAAATAATCAATTAATTTAACGTTTTTTATTTTTTGTGTCATATAAGTGTATTGAAATATACATGTTTATTAATTTTAAACAAGGAGAGAGGAATTCAAATATGAGATTTGTACCAACTAACTGCTTGAGACCAGGGATGGTCCTCGCTACACCCATATACAAAGATGTTTCAAAATCAGTTATAACCATTCTTGGCAAAGATATGGAGCTAAGCGATTCTTACATCGAACATATAAAGGAACTAGGACACAACGGTGCATACATTAAAGATGAGCTTTCTCAGAATAACGAAATAACAAACGTCATTAATTACGAATTAAAAACAAAGGCTCTAAAAGATATTGAGTCTCTGTTTCTTTTTGCCAAAAACGAAGAAGGCAATAAGGACCATCTCCTTGATAATATTAAGCAAACTGTCACTGAAATTATTGAAAACATACTTAATAATCATAATTTATTAGTTAATATGATTGATTTGAAAATTTTTGATAACTACACATATTCTCATAGTGTTAACGTATGTGTATTATCAATTATGACTGGTGTATCAATGAAAATGGATAAAGATGAATTGTACGAATTGGGATTATCCGCTTTATTGCATGATATAGGAAAGGTATTTATAGATCCCAAAATTTTAAATAAACCTAACAAATTAACCCCTTCTGAATTCGAAATCATGAAAAACCATTCACTTCTTGGTTTTGAATACATGACAAAGAATTTTAAAAATCTACCTAATGATGCTTATATTGGATCATTACAACATCATGAAAAATGTGATGGGACTGGGTATCCTTATAATCTTCTCAAAAATGATATTTCTCAAATAGCTAAAATCATATCAATCGCAGACGTATATGATGCACTTACATCTGACAGACCATATAGAAAATCTTTTATTCCGTCCGAGGGAATAGAATATATCAACGGAGGAAGCCAATCATTTGACATTAGTGTAGTAAAGCATTTTAATTCAATAATTGCTCTATATCCTGTTGATACAATTGTTAAGCTTAGTAATGGAGATATAGCTGTTATTATTGAAAATAGAAGGCATTACAATAATAGACCAATTGTAAAAGTTATCAATGGTGTATATAAAGATCAAACTCTGGATTTAAAAACATCCAATTATTTAAATATAACCATAAAAGAAGTTCTTAGAGGGTGTTGATATGTTTGATGAAAAATCTCCCCTCGTAGGCATCAAAAATTCAAACAAAACTGAATATACAATTTTAGCTTCGTCTTATGACGATATTATAATGAAGCTAAAAAAAGAAGTTCCACTGTCTAAGCCAATTTTAGATATACTTATAAGCCGAGGCTATGATACAAAGTCAAAGATAGAAAAATTTCTCAGTGCTGACCTAAGTAGTTTACATGATCCCCTACTACTAAAAGATGCAGGAATTGCTTCGGATATCATTATTAATTCTATACAAAATAATGAACATATGACAATTTTTGGTGATTTCGATGCCGATGGGGTATCAGCAACAGCCCTAATGTGTGAGCTTCTTTTAAATATAGGAGCCAACATTTCTTCTTATAATGGAAATAGATTTACTGAAGGTTACGGACTTACCATCGAAGGAGTACAGCAAATCCTTTTTAGATATCCAGATACCAAATTAATAATAACTGTTGATAATGGTGTAACATCATTCGATGCAATAAGTTACACGAAATCACTTGGTATCAAAGTTGTCGTAACTGATCACCATGAGCCCAAAGAAACCCTTCCATCTGCCGATGCAATAGTTAATCCCAAACAAAAAGATGATCATTATCCAAACAAGTATTTATGCGGAACAGGTGTCGCATTTAAATTAATGACCTTAATATATCAAAAATTAAATATTGATTTAAAAAAGGTATATTACACATTAGACATTGTTGCCGTAGCAACTATTGGTGATATTTGTGATCTTGATGGAGAAAATCGCGTAATGGTTAAGCTTGGAATGAAATTGTTAAGAAAAGAAACTAGAAAAAGTTTTAAAAGTATTAAATCATCCTTAAAAATAACCGAGATCAATTCACATTACACAATACCTTTTTTATATGTGCCTATCTTAAATGCAGTAGGAAGAGTAAACGGAAATCCTGAAGAAGTTGTTAAGTTTTTGTATTCTGAAGATCAAAGTTATATAGATAAAATGACAGAAGAATTGATAAATGTCAACAATATACGAAAAGGTTTAACTGAAAATCAAATGAAGCTTGCTGAAGAGATTTATTTATCAACAGCAACTGAAGATGATAAAGTAATTATCATAAAGAGTAAGGATTTTCACCCAGGCATAGTTGGACTCATTGCCGGAAGAATAACAGATAAATTTAATAAACCATCAATTATATTAACTGAAGAAAATGGAATTCTTAAAGGATCAGCTAGAAGTATTCAGAATTTTAATCTATTTGAATCTTTAACTCTAACATCTGATTACTTAATAAAATTTGGTGGACACGCCGCAGCTGCTGGACTTGCCCTGAATGAAGCTAATCTTAGTGAATTTTCAAGAAAAATTAATAAAATTGCCAACGATACCTTGACAGAGAAAGATTTTGTAAAAAAGGCTCATATTGACTGCAAATTAAGATCATCAGACATTAATGCTAACTTTCTAAGAGAACTATCTTTACTTGAACCATTTGGCCCTGATTTTGCCAAACCTTTATTTTTATTAACTGGAGTAGTAAATAAAATTTCAACAATGGGGCAAGAAAAAAATCATTTAAAAATTAATTTAAGTTACCTTGATTCAATCTTTTGGAGTGGAGCAGAATATATCGATGATCTTAAATCAATAATTGACGCTGTTGGATATCCACAGATAAACAATTTTTGCGGAAGACAGAAAATGCAGTTTATTATCTCTGATCTTATTACCAATATAAGAAATTCTGATCTCATTACTGACACAAGACATATATAAAGGGAGCTCTGAAGCAGAGACTTCCTTTTTGTTTTACATTTTTCATAAAATACGTCATAAGCTTCATAGTAAATAAATACAAGTACAAAAATCACTTTTAGTGATGCGAAAGGATGATTAGAATGAATTACAAAAAACATTTAGGTTTAGAATAAGCAAATATAGATGCAATAATAGAAAGGATAACAAGCTCTGACGATGCTTACACCAAAGATAGAAGAGCCTTTGTGAATTTAATTGGGAATAAAGCTGGAGAAGAATTATTTGCAGACGTTGTATGTGATAATCGCGTTATTTTCTATTATCTTGGTGAACAAGATATTGGTTCTTTGCAAGCTATCAATGAATACATAAGAAAAGGAATAGATCCTTACGGATACTAATGGAGGAGTATATGATTAATGTAGTAACTTGTTTAAAATGTGATTCAAAACCAATTGTCAAAACAGATAGACTTTCACCTTCGAGAAATCAAGGAAACAAAAAAAGAAGACCAATTCATCGATTCTACGTAGAGTGTCCCAATTGCTTCAGAATGGGTGAATGGTTTAATAGCTCGACAAACAAAGCTATTAGAGATTGGAATAAGAAAAATAAAAGGAAGAAAGAAAAAACAATTAAATCTTAAATTAAATCTTAAAAGAAGTCTTGAAATAAGGCTTCTTTTTTTGCTGCAAATTTACCATTTTTCTAAGGATGTGTCATAAGCGTATATAACTTAAACGAATATGAGAAATCTAGAATAATTTTTCTGGGTTATGCGAAAGGATGATTTTATGGCATATGTACGTAAAACGAAAGATATCTGGAAAGTAATGATCGATTATGGTCACGGAGATGGCTACGAAGAAGTTGGAGAACATGATAAACACAAGGAAGCTCAACAGGAAGTAAAAGAGTACAAGGAAAATGCAGCTTCTACTTTTGTAGGCATTAAAATAAAAAAACAAAGAGAAAAGATATTGAGTTGCAAAGAAAGTAATTTCAATATCGAAAAAGTCAATTGTGGCAATTTTGTTGTACGCTCTGACAGCGAACGTTTTGGAGTACAAGCAATTGTCTATGAGAGCTATTCGAGAATGGAGTGCGTTGAATATATTGCGAGAAGCTCTAAACAAGAAACGCCTTCGTACTATATCATCGAAGATTTAAATACTTGGGCTAATAACTCTCCTGTAAGAAGTAAGATTGAGAGATTTAACACTATTAATGAAGCTATCTCAAAATTCAATGAGTATCGAGAGAGCGAAGCGAGAAGATCAAAGCTTATATTAAATCACGCAAAAAAAATAGTATTAGGAGTAGCAATTGGAATGTGCGAGATTGATGTTATTCATGCAACAAATGATACGAATTTCATCATTTCTGACTTCATTGGTATTTCTAGGGTTAATACGAATAAACAGTTTCTGTCAGATATGACCACTTTTCATAATAATGTAGGCATTGATAAGATCAGATTATGGAGAGACGAAGCTGGTAAGAGTCTCAAGGAACCTCTTGAGGTAAACATTCTTGAGTGGGATAATCCATACTTTGGATAAGGAGAAATTTTTATGAATACCTTTTGGATTTTTATGGCTAACTTTTGTATATTTCTTGTATCTGCTGTTTTTTGGACAGTAATGCTAATTTACTTATTTATTTTACTTCCTGAATGTTCTATTAAGAATAGAATAATAGAATTAGCATCACCATTAAAGGAAGCTGATAAAAAAGACGAAATTAAGTAAATGCGAAACACATGAAACCAATAATTGGTTGAGAAAGGATGATTAATATGACAATAGCTTTAATAGCATTCACAGTAGCAGCATACTCTGCTCTGTATGCAATGGAAAATAATAAATAGTTAATAAAAAGAACCTCATACTTTGGAGGTTCTTTTTATTATATGCACAAAAGCAAAATTCAAAAAAGAACCTTATTTAATAGGTTCTTTTTTGAATTGATCAAATTTACTGCAATTTAATCTTGTGTATAGCAACATATTCATGAATATATGGTTGTTTGATCTTTAAATCGCCCACTGGATGTTCTTTATTATGTGCCCATCTCAAATATGAAATGTCTGTTCTTGCCAATTCTTTAATTGTCTTCCCTTCAGGAAATTTCTTCGCATCATATATCTTATAGTCTCCTACATCGTCTAGTCCTGCTATTATATTATTATAATCTGTAGGACTTCTAACAATTTTTGAATTATTTATTGTCTTTTCTTCGTATATATCTTCACATTCATTCTCAATATATCCACATTCGTTATCTTTATCATTATTCCATTCGTTATTTTTAGTACTATATTCATTTTTGTGATAATTTTTATCATCTTCCACTTCACAATATTCCCATTCTGATAGACACATAGGGGGATTATCGTGTACTATAACTTTGTTTAACAAGTAAAAAACGCATTCAGTAACTGCTCGATTTTTAGCAATACTAAAAGGAAATTTTCTTGCTATGGAAGTTGTTAAATTATCTGGATGAGCATGTGCTTCAGCTTCTGTCATTTCATCATTCATAATCATCTCGACGTTTGCTACAAAAAACTCGCCATCTTTTCGTGTCTGAACCTTATGCTGTTTAATATCAAGATGTCTAATAATTCTAAACATTCCCTTCTTTTTGATGATGATTTTATTTACAGCTGTTATTATATACTCATCCTGAGCAAATAATATTTCTCCAAGTTTTGTGTTAATTGAGAATTTTTCAATCACTTCTTGCTTCCTCCTTTTTTTATTTTCCGAAAAATTAGGAAGCTTTTTCAATGTCAGTCTTATTAATCAAAGCTTCTAGTTGTTGTTGTAAAACTGACATTTTATTTTCGATACTTTCCTCTTCTTTAATTAGCCCATTTTTATATTCATTGTATACTTTCATAGCTTGTTTAATGTCCAACATTGAAGTTCCAATTAAGCCTCGATCGTTATTTTTCAAAACCGTTGCAACATTAGATATAGTGTTAGCAAGATGCTGTTCGATCTTTTCACTTATCATTCCAGCATTCTGGTCGCTGCCACTAAGTTCAAAATAATCAGCTACTCCAAGATTATTACCAAGCTCGATAATATTCTTCAAAGCTTGTTCTTTTTCTTTTGCTACAAAGTATACACCACCATGTTTTACTGGTATTGGGCACAAGTCATTGAGAATACTGTTAACAACAGTCCTTAAAGTTTGCCCAGTATGCAGATTCTTACTGATAAGGAAAGCTGCACTTACTGAATTAACGATATCAATACTTTTTTGTGAACCATCATGCTCCGTAGTAAGCTTATCATCTTTCTTGTCATATGTGAAAGTTATTGCTTTACTATAAACAAGGTCTCTTTTGTCTTTAAGAACTCTTTCAACAACAAGAGTTCTTGTTATTGTATTTCTGTCATTGGCAACGTTTCTGACCATGTAGTTCTCAATGACATTCGGATCATCTAATTGCACATCCTTTTTCTCAAGCTCCGCAGTTGTTCTTCTGAAAGCATCCGCAGCACATATAGGTTTTGGCATGTATGATAGAAATCCGTATTGTTGAAGTAATTGCTTCAATTCCTCTCTGTCAATTGATTCTTTGTTTATTGTTACCCAAGCTAAATAGCCTAATTGTTTTATTTCTTGTTTTATTTCTTGTTTTATTTCTGCACTCATAAATTTTCTCCTTTCGCATCCTTTAAAGGATATCAACAATTCATTTTTTGGTATAAAATTTTATGACATATTTTTTTAAATTGGTAAACTTATTTTTGAATATTTTTCTAAGTTCGAAAAACAACAAAAAAAGGACATCTATTAAATAGACATCCTTTTATTTGCTATATATCAAATACTATTTCGAAGTTACTGCTTCCATCGTATTTGACTATTTTGTTACTTATCTTATCAAGTTCGCACCTATCTCCATCTAACTGGATTGCGTAAACTGACAATTTCATTTTTTCTTTTTCTTTCAGAAACTCTTCTTCATACCCTCTAAGTGTTGCATCTCCATCGGTGATAAAGATTATATCAGCTTTTTTGAAATCTTTATTTTCTTTGATAACTTTTACACTTTCTTTTAAAGGATCTGCAAAGTTTGTACCTCCGCCGTTTGATGTATTAAGCATATCTTGTATTTGAGTCCAGTCGATCAATTTTGAATTAGTAACGCTGTCATTAAATTCGATTAAATAAAACTTTCTTTTTTGTTTCTGAGCCAAATTCCACAAAGCGAATGCTAATGATTTGGCCCATTCAATTCTATTATACTCAGAATCAATTCTAGCGTTCATTGAACCAGATTTATCTACACATACAACTACTGGTCCTTTTCCTAGCTTATCTTTGCTTTTACTGCCATATTGTCTCAAATTTCTGTTTGCATATTTTTTAAGAAACATATCTCTAGTTTCTTTTTTATAATAAGAAATTAAATCAGTTGGTATTACCTTTGAAAGATTGTTTCCATGTTCTATAGAAGAAATAGCAGATGTTTTTTCACATTCTTCTTTTTTCTTTCTAGCATCAGAAACTTTCTTCATTTTACCAGCTAATTGAATTATCTTCCTTAAGCTTTTTGATCTTTTAAGCAATTCTGATAATTCAAGTTTCTTAAGTAATCCATCAGTTGTTTCTGGTGGAGCTCCTATACCATATTTTCCTCCCAGCATATCATTGACTTCTCTTGTTATATTATTTACATCATTTGATACTCTGTCTACAGCTTGGGATATTTTATTATTAATTCCTGCCCCTAATTGCTGCTGAAGATTCTGTTGCAATTGTTGTTGTGAATCATTTAAATCGTTTTGAGTCTTATCTATGTTTTTTTGTTGTTGATTTATTTTTTTCTGCATATTCTGCATTCTTTTCTTTAGCTCATCTGTAGGAGTATCATTCATCTTATCTTGCATCATTTGAAGTAAATCCTTGTTGAATTCATTCTGCGTTATCTGCTCTTGTAAATTCTTGTTTTGTTTCGTTATTTTGTTCTGAGTAGCTTTCGTAGAAGAAACTACATCATTTACAATGTTCATGACTTCTTCGGATAATGATATTGTTGATATCGCTGAGGTCAACTCATCCATTTTTGTATACTCTCTCATGCCCTGAAATTCAGGATTGTTCATAATCTTTTCCATAATCGCATGATTTGTAGTTAATTCTGGCGATGGTTTATCTGAGAGTGTCGGATTATATTTAAATAATCCAGCCCATATGTCTTTTTGAAGACAAGAGAAACTTGATAATTTCTCTTGTCCTACACTTATCTGTTTTTGAATTTCATTCGATCTTTGAAGGATATCATCGTAGTACCCTTGGTCGAATTTATCAAAATTGCTTAATGTCGATGTAATATCACCCATATATATTCCTCCTTATTATAGACTGAAGTATATAGCAGCGATATTTTTCTGAATCGCTCTTATTTGATTTTCGTAAGCCTCAATAGTACCTACCTTGTTTGGGTTGCTCGCTTTTAGCTCGTCTAAATCTTTAAGAAGCTTTTTAACTTTTTGAGTTTGTTCTGCTCCTTCTTTCATTTCCTCAGCACCCATTTGTTGTTGTTGACTTCTCTTTTGTGCCATTTCGTCACATTCTTTTGCAGCTTCGAGGAATCTATCAAGTTTCTGAGTAAATTGATCAAGAGCATATCTGTTTATTATCGAAGACACTTCTTTTTCGTGTTCTTTTTGTCTCCATAATACATGTGAGAGTATTTTCAAATGTATCATATCAACAGAACTACTTCCCTTTAATACAGCGTAAGCTTTCAGCATCTTGATGGATTTAACCCATCTTCTTGTTGAAGCAGTTATTCCTTTTGCAGACATATCAGCTTTGATTTTTATCAAAGTTTCCAAAATCTCATCTGAAATAACAACTGAATTAACTTTTGCTTGAAGAGCTTCGATTTCTTTGAAGCTTATAGATGGCCTTTTGGATTTATCTAGCCCAAACTTAAGTAATTTAAATAAGTTTGCGTCTTCTGATATTTCCTTTACCATAAATCTTAATACAAAACGATCATCAACTGCATCCATTGTTGTATCTTCGACTATGTCAGGAAGCTCATTGGAAGCTCCAAAGATTGTCCAGATCGGAACATCTTCTTCAATATTGCCATTGTCAAATTTTCTTTCTTCCATGATTTTCAATAAAGTTTCAAGTATTTCTCCTGAAGCTTTATAAAACTCATCTAAAAGAGCTATATTTGACTTAGGAAGCATTTTATCTGTATTGTATCTGTGGATACCGTGCTCAAAATCTTTCATAACAAGTGCACCGAATAGGTGTTCTGGTACTGAGAATTTTGATAACAATCTTTTGAAAAAAGAACTCTGAGTAATTATATCTCCAACTTCCTTCAATATATCCGTTTTTGCTGTACCTGGAGTCCCAATCAGTAAACAGTTTTCTTTAGCGATAATAGCTGTTAAAATACCATCCACAACATCGTTTCTCTCCAAGTAATTTTCATTTAAATAATTTATAACCTTATCCATAAATTAAAATCTCCTTTCACACTAACCTATACTGGTTAGACACACAACTATTGAATATTTGATACTTTATGACATGTTTTTTAAAAAACGTATAATTCTTTTTAAAATTAAAATTAAACGTAAAGCAGGATTAAATTTTACGTTTGACCAAAAGTGTGTCATATCAATATATAAGTTTAATCAACGCTAAATGTATGTGTTTTACATACGCGAAAGGAGTACCTATATGAATCACGAGGTTAAAATAAAAATTAAAAAAGAATTAGCTAATGAACTCCAAGAGCTTCTTGATATGGAAGTTGTAAATTTTCATAAACTAAAGATTGCAAAAGACTCTACACTTGAGACTTTTACAGCAACATTTGAGAATGGTTACCAGACAGATATCAAAGTATGTAGTGGACAAACATGTTGCTTTATTGATCCGGTTTTATTCACGCCAGAGGGATATGAAGCATGTATAGCAGATCCTGATTCACAATTATTAGGCAAGTATAGCTTTGAAAGCGACGGAGATGAGTATAAGGTAATTCTTGAAAAAGAATCTGTGAGAATAACACGCTTATTGTAAGATGCAAAATTAAATTTTACGTTACAATAAAAAATATGAACAATATGCTTATAGCATATATCAAAGGAGAATGTATATGATTTTACCTGATAAAGTGTCAATATCCGAAATGGAATCTTACGGTTACAAGTATGATAGTCGCAACAAAATGCTTCCTATTTTCAAAGAAAAAGCGTTAGAGTTATTCAATGAAAATATTCCTGTGTATTTACTTTTTGAAGATGATTCAGAGTCTTTAACACATGACGAAGCTGACATAATAGAACATTTTGAAAAAGGCTACGCACTTGCTGGGATTGAAGAATTGGATTGGGATTGTTATTGCTATATTAATAGCTTTGAAAAAATTGATTCTAAAACAATTAATATGAAGCAAAAAATTGACAAAGTGTTCAATGATTTGCTTATAGATTTGCTTATAGATGCTTGTAATGAGAATAGTATTGCAAAAGTAAATGTGAATATTTCCCCTGAACAAGCATTGGATTTATCTAAAATAAAGGATGATATTTATCAATTTCTTTGTAGTTTGATAAGTCAAACAAATAAAGAATAACAAAAAAGGATTTGTGTTAGTTAATACAAATCCTTTTTTGTGCAAAATTTTTCATCTTAAAACATTCATTATATAATTCAAAGCTGCGTCAATAGCTTCATCTGCGGAACCTGGAAGTAATCCAATAATAATTGTGCCTATAATAATTATTACCATAGCTATAGCGTATTTCGCAAAAATACTCATTATCACACCACCTTTTAAGTTAGAAATTTATATTTATATATGACACGTAAATTTAATTTGGCAAAAAAAATAAGGATATAAAATCCTTATTTTTTATTTTAAAGTATTTGTAACAAAATTTAATACTACTTCTGTCGCTGCTTCTACTGTTACTGGTGAATTTTTAATAATTATTGTTCCTATTGCAATTATTGCAATAAAGATCATGTACCTTACAAAAAATTTTTTCATAACATTCATCCTTTCTCTTTAGTTTTAAATTAAATTAAAACTAATCACACATATTCGTTATTTATAAAACGATATGACGCATTATTTTATTTTTGGTTAAGCTTTTTGTAAAAAAAATAAAAAGAGAATCAGATTAATTTTCTGATCCTCTTTGTTTTTATTTTGTAAACTTCACGAATTCGACTTTACACTCATCGAAATTATAACGAAGCTTCTGTTCCCAAGACTTATCATTTTTTTGAAGCTTCTTTTTGATCTCTTTATTGTCTAATAAGTCTTTAAAATCTTTTTCAGTTATTTTTTCGTTAAGAATATTTTTAAATGTTCCTATTTTACATCCATTTTTGTAATTACTGCAATAATACCCTTTATCTCCTACAAGAACGTCTCCACCGCATTTAGGACACTTTCCAATAGATTTCATATTCTTTGATCCTTGTCTTCCGCTTCCACTATTTCCACCTTGGCTGCCTGAAGATTTCATAGCGTGTTTTGAAATTTCATCTATAGTTTGAGAAATATACGCTTTCATTTGGTTATTAAAATCATGCTGATCCATTTCTCCTGATTCTATTGCTTTCAATTTTGTTTCCCATTCAGCTGTGTATTCTGGGCTAATTATTGAAAAATTATTTAAATTCTCAACATATGCTTTTCCTTTTTCTGTTATGTATAATCCTTCAGCTTTGCCTTTTCCTTTTTTCGCTTCCATGTATTCATCTTTAATTAAAGAAGTAATTATTGCTCCTCTTGTAGCCTGAGTTCCAATGCCTTTGGATTCTTTCATCACATCTTTTAGTTTGTTGTCTTTTATTCTTTTCTGAATATTTTCCATCAAAGCAATAAGAGTACCTTGTGTTAATCTAGTTTCAGGTGCAGTTGTTCTGGTTTCTACTGAAAACTTATCTACATTCACTACATCGCCTTTTTTGACATCTGGAAGAACATTGTCTTCGAGTTTAACATCGTACAGTACAGTAAACCCTGGATCTTTTACGATCTTACCTGTTGACTTAAACAAGTGATTATTATTCTTAGTAATTATCACTGTCTTGTCTTCAACTAAATTAGGCAAAAACACTGCTAAAAATCTTTTGTATATCAATGTTAGTATATTTAATTCATCCGAAGATAACTTTGCCAAATCTGGCATTTTGCCCGTAGGAATCAATGCTGTATGGCTATTCTTATTAACTTCATCGTCATTTACGTATTTTTTATTTACTCGAACCAGAGCCATTTCTTTTTCGGATATTTTATTCACATACGAAGCAAGTCCATTTAGTACTCCTACAGGTTTTAACAAATTTCCAAAATCTGATGCAAGTACACTTGAAACACAACGGCAGTCACACCTTGGATAACTTACAAGTTTGTGAGTTTCATACAAACTTTGAGTAAGACTTAATACTTTATCTGCTGAATATCCGAAATATTTATTCCCATCTACTTGTAAATCAGATAATTTGTATAATGCAGGAGCTGCTGTCTTAAATGTCTTTTTATCAACCTCACTAATTGTAGCTGTCTTCCCTAAGTTGTTTAAAAAATCGTTAGCTAATTTTTCAGTTTTAAATTCAATATCCCCATCATTGTCAAACATCGTCCCTACAAAACCCTGTTTGTAATACGCATCTACCAAATATGAAGTTTCTGGTTTAAAGTTTTCAATAGCCATACTGTTATCATACACAAGTTTCAATGTAGGAGTCTTTACCCTACCAACTTTCATTAATGATTTTGATTTTACTGAAGCTGCAATGGTTATATTCATTCCTATTAACCAATCAAATCTACTACGAAGGATTGAAGCTGAAGTAAGATTTTTATGTTGTGGAGTAGTGTGAAAATCTTTCATACTCTTATATGAATTAAGTATTGCTTTGTCAGTTAAGTCATGCACCCATAGTCTTAATGATTTAATACTTGATAGATTCATTTTTTGCTCAAGCAAGTAATAGATAAGGTTTCCCTCTCTATCAGCGTCAGTTGCAACGATAATCGTATCGTATTTGTTGTTTTGTATTTTCTTTTCTAGATCTGAATACATCTGATTCCTGTCTTTGATTATTTCAATCTTCCATTTTTCAGGAATCATAGGCAAACTGATTTGGTCCCATTTTTTGTTATCCCATCCCTTTTCAGGATAACAAAAAGGTTGCGAATAACAACATATATGACCAGCAAGAGCAGTGAAGTCTATGTCGTAAGGAATTTCATTTTTGTGTTGTTGATAAGTTGCTTGAAGATCTCTCATTAGAGAGGGTTTTTCAGCTATAAGTAAAGTTTTTCCCATAATTTTAATACCTCAATTACATAAATTTTAATACTTTATGACACATATTTTTGATTTTGTATAATTTTGAGCAAAATAAAAAACGCACATATTTAATACAGTGCGTTTTATTGTTAATTATTAAATTTTAACCCGTTTTAACATGTAGTTGATTTTCTTAACATCTTCTACAGTTCTTTTTTCAAACCTATTAGAACAACCGTAAATTTCTGTATTTATTTCTTTTTCCTCATCAGATAGCTTAATCCATTTTTGATAGCTATTTCGTTTTTCAACTACAACTATATCTCCTTCTTTATATTGACTGGATTTTTTCTTTGATATACCAATAGTGTTTAGGATAAATAATCAGAATCCTTTCCTTTTTAAAGGAGAGATGAATGATTGACTTTGTAAGCTTCTTGCATAAATTCTTACAGTTTGTTTTGACGTTTTTTAATTTTTGTGTCATTTATATAGTAAGTACTATTGAAAGGTATACACTTATGAAGTTAAGCAACAAAGACAATTTTACAAGAGTTATAAGTTTTTACTACAACCCAAATACAACAAACAACATTGTACTGGGTTGTCTTTGTTATGCTTCATCTAAATTATGGAATGTTGCTAATTATGAAATTAAAAATTGGAACAAAGAAAGTGGTAAACCTTATCCTGATTGGTATTATCAAAAACGCAATCTTAAGGATCATTTTTGGTTTAAAAACTTACCATCTCAGACAGCTCAAGAAGTTTTAAAACAACTGCATGAATCTTGGAAATCATTTTATAAACTAAAGAAGACTGGGGGCATAGAAAATCTTAGACCTCCAAGATATAAAAATATGCCCTTTAATATAAGGTTTCTTAATAATGGTTTTAAAATAAAAGATGACACTATTATTTTGTCAATTCCTAAAAATCAAAAAACATACCTAAAATCAACATACAATATTGATATACAGTATCTACAAATAAAAATACCTGAAGTGTATACAAATAGCGAGTAGTTCACTAACCTATCTTTATGCTTATGTTGCTTATATATATCTTTCCATTATTTCTTACTAGTGCCCAATACTCTGTAGTATTGCTATTTGTACTCAATATCAATTCTCCTTTCATAAACAGAAATGTTTTATTTTTATCATTTTCATATATATGACACATAAATAATAAAGTGTAAAAATGCAAAAAGGCAAGTATTTTTCAACACTTGCCTTAGTTTTATTTAACTATATTCCAGATTCGTCCTCCAATGTTTCAATTGGCTTAAATATTTTATTCTTTAAGATAATGAATTGATCATCTTTAACCTTGAAGAACAGCTTCATGAAGTCACCATCAATGATTCTGTTATCTGTAGTATAAAGGATCTCATTCTCGCCTAGCTTCGCAATATCGTTATCCCTGAGCTCCGTTGCAATTTCATACACATGACGATCATCTTCACCGACGATAACGAATTTAGGAAGAGTCATCATTCCTGGTGATGGTTGGAAGTTGCTATAAAAATGTTTGTAGCTACTCATCCTTTCAATAACTTTTTCTTTGTATCCATTTCCATTTCGAATGAATTCAAATATGAAAGGTACTGGACTGCCGTCATCCCCAATTATATTAACGATAATGTTAGGCGTAAGATTACTTACACTGCCAGCGCCAGCGTTAACAACTCTGATTTTTTTATCAGTATCCCAAGTTCCAATGTTCTGTAGACCTGTTCTAAGAAGATTGAGCAAATTATTGCGAGCTAAAATGCTTTTTATTGATACTATTCCTTTTAGTGCGTCTCCAGCCCTCCAATCACAAGTAATATCCCTTGTTTTCAATATGTTTACGCCCATATTTTGAAGCAAATACACTCTGAGATTAGGGGCCCCTGTGTCACATTCAAAACGATAACGGGTAATTATATTGAGTTTTACCAAGAAGTTCAATCTGGCTCTAACTTTGTCCTGAGTCACTTCTTTAACTCTGTCCTGATATTTATCCTCTTCGTCTTGAACTTTTTCTCTTATGTGTACTTTGATGCCTCTGCAAATCAAATCTTCAGTTATTTGTTTAGAAGTGCAATAACTCAATTTATTTATAGTTTCAAGAATTTGATAATCCAATTCTTCGGAAAACTTCATCATTCTAGCTGTTTGATAATCTTGAGGAATTGTAGTCTTTGCCCCATCAAACACCAATCTATCTCCAGGATAGATTCTGAACGGCGACTGAATAACTTCCTCTTTATTTAAATTTGTATTTAAATCACTCATTTCAATATCCTCCTTTTACAATTAAAGCACAACTTTAAGTCTGATTTTTTGGTGTTTTTTATTGATTTTTAGGATCTTAACCCTAACTTTGTCGCCGATAGTAAACCTGAAGTTTGGAGTGTATTCGCACAATCCTTCAAACGTTTCATCAAGCCATACAAAGAAACCAGTATCGATACGGCCCTTAATTGTACCGACCAATACATCGCCCTCGTGATAAAAATTATCAATGTCATCCCATGTTGGCATAAGTTCTTTTCTGGAGAAGTATATTTTAATGTCGTTATCTTTCTTTTGAACTTCTTTAACGATGACTTTTACTTTATCTCCAATCTTGAATAACTCATGAGGATTAGTAACAAAGTTGTTTATCATGTCCCTGATACCGAGAAGTCCTTGAACATCTCCACCAACATCTATAAAGGCACCCCATTCCTGAACACCTGTTACAACCCCTTCCATGATCATGCCAGCTTCCAAATCCCTTACGTATGTTTCCTTTATGCCTTCAACAACTGATTTTCTGGATAATATATATGTCGTAACTTGATTTTCTTTGTCTGGATGCTTGCTAAGAACCTTGAATTCCAAACTTAAGCCGACTCTTGATAAGCGTTTTCCCATATGTGTGTCCTTGTACGAAAATTCACTATTAGGAATGAGTCCAACGACGTTTTTTACCTTTGGGTCAAATGAGATAAGTAAATCTCCCTCTTTGTTACACCTGAGACAATATGCCTTTACAGTTTCTCCAGTAGCCATTGCATTGTCAAGCTTTTTAATAATATCCTCTTCGGACATTGTAGTATGATTAAGGGAGCCTTTCATACTGTATTCTTCTGGTTTAATACCAAATACCTTTTTTTCCTTCATTTCCATTTTTCTTTCTTCCTTTCGAGAAATTTTTCTTCGCTAGGTAATTTTCACCCAACGTATTATCGACAATATCCTATGACACATAATTTAAATTTTGTAAAACAAAAAACATTATTTTTTCTTAGAGCCAAGCTGGTTTTTAAATATATTTTTAAACTCAATTTTAAACTTATTTTTGTTCAAAGGATAAATAATTTCCGCGATTTCTTTGATTGATTTTTGTTTTCTTGCATCTGATTTTACTAATGCATAATCTCCACTTATATAATAATCATTACAGCTTTTTAAGTAATCTACGCATATGTTTACTTTATACTCATTGTCAGTTTTTATGTATTCCCGAAATAAATCTAAATGATCTGATGTTAAGCTAGTTGATACTTTGTTGATTATCATACACAACTTATTCTTAATTACAATATTACTTTCAAGTTTTTTGAGATATTTCTTAAGCTCTTCAGTGTCTTGCAATGATTCTTCCGCAACGATAAAAATATTATTGCAGTTATTAAAGTATTCCGAATCAAAATAACAACTTGCATCAATAAGAATAACATCATACAGTGGTTTTATAGACTCAATAACCCCAATAAATTCATCTTTTGTAGGTATTTTAGCTTCCTTACCTAATGAGTATATGTCGTATTTATCCCCCTTAAATGATTTTAATAAACTATATTCGCCACTATTCTCAGAATGAATAGCAAATCTGTTATAAAAAGAATTCGTAATATCTAAAACGGCAATCTTTAAATCGCTTTTGGATTCTAAGATCGACTCTATTGCGAAATGCATCAGCGACGTAACTCCGTGATTAGCAAGACCCGTAAATACCACGCATTTCTTGTAGTCTTCAGGAATAATGTGTTTTTCAACCTCGACATGCTGCTCAATTACTTTTTCAATAACTTTTTCTTTTGTTACAATTACCTCAACTGGAATTTCTATCGTGTGATACTCAGTAAGTAATAATTCGAATTCTTTAAATTTTTCACTGTTTTTTAGTTTCTTTTTTAAAGACTCAGGAAGCTTCTTTATCAAAAAAACTATCTTTTTTTCGCTATATTGAGTTGCTAAGCCATCAAAAATCGCATTAATATCATCACTGTTTTTCAGCAACTGACATATTGATTCAATTTCATCCTCAGTTAATAATTTATCTTTATCCTCTCCTTCATACTCTACTTTAATTAGATCAAGATATATTTTAGATTCAGTCCTGTCTCGGCCATCGTGAATCAAACTAACAATACTTGATAAATTAAAATCTTCAGTATAGAGCAAATCACTTATTCCGTATTCGAAAAACAATTTTTTAACAAATTCATCTTTTTTGTGCTCTTTTTCCATAATGACTACAAATCTTGTTTTATTGCATCTTTCTGAAGTTTTACCCAGTTTTTCTACATCTAAAGCAATATTTTCAAACATTTCATATACGACTACAACATCATAATGCTGTTCGTTTAGATTTTGTATCACGCCATCAAGATATATCTCTTTGGTGTAGGTAATATGATCATCAGGGTGCTCTGAGTTGTATTTTTCAATAATTTTATCTTCAGTTTTTGTATTGTCATGAGTCGAATTTAGACAAAATAATATATTCTTCATAAAACTCTTATTTTCCTTCCTTTCCCATTATTCTTCATGAAATTCTTTTTATCCTGCGATTTCCACTATTATTTTCAACATATCACCAACATTTATATAATTACATTTACAATGCTTGGTAGTAAATTCAACGCAATAAATAACAGTATCGACATATTGATCAAATATCTAGATAGGCGTATTTTTGAAACATCTGCTTTAGATAATAATTTTTGAACAAGTCCATAAATCAGTACTATTCCACAAATAGGGAAGCTTTGTGATCTTAAAAATACAATCAATGCAAGTAGCCACTCGTAAAACTTATTTGCACTAAAAGCCTTATTTATATCTGTGTTTTGAAAATACAATAAAATAATTGGAATATTTAAAATTACAACAAAACCTAAGCTTAATGATATAATTCCAAGTAAGTAATTCCTTCTATTTATCACATTCTTTGAACCAAATACAGTCATTTTTAATACACTAAACATAAGCAATATGATAAAAAATACAATTGCATATTTTCTTGCTGATAAGAATAACTTCATAGATATCACTGGTAAATCTTTTCTTAAATTACTTATATCAATGTTGTGTCCAGAATTAGAATCGGCTTGCTTTGCTAATTTATCTAAGTATTTTTCACTACTATTATCCATTTTGAAATCAACTTTATGTTCAAGATCTTCATTTTGTCTATCTAGCGTATCTTTTATTTCCTTAGTTGTTTTATCAGGAGCCTTTACATCTTTTGTGCTAATAGACTTCACAGAAGTTGGCACAACGGATTTTTTATCTTTTGCCGAATCAGCATAATCAAAGGAGCAGAATAGAGAAAATGTGAACAAAGCTGTAAATAAAATTAAAAATGATTTGATTTTTGTTTTATTAATTTTCATCTAAACACACTCCTTTAAATTTCCTCATCGGTCTCAACAACCAAGAATCTTTCCTTATCACTAATATTTTCAGGTGACACATCTTCATCTAATGGCTGTCGTTCTTCTATCTTGTTATCTGTTGTATTTTTTACTTCATTTTCTTTTACAGTGTTTTCTGCTGCTTTCACGTTACTTGTTGTATTATTTTCTGTACTGCTTGGCAAATCATCATCAATATCCTGGGAAGCTTGAACATTGCTATTATTGGATGATTCATTATCATCTGTTAGTTCTAGTTGCCTATGACTATTATCCGAAACAACATTTTCCGAATTTGATGAGACTTCTTTCGGATCAATATCAGACACAATCTTAATATTGCTATTACTCATAACTGTTGGTTGTTTAGCAATTTCCGAATAATCAGAACCACTTGGGTTGTATTTTTCAAAATCATAATTAGCGACCTTAAAGCTATAATCTTGTTTTACAAAGTCCGTGATAACTTTTTTAAGTATTTGCTTATTCTTATTATTTGTATATTGTACATATCCTTGTTTAAGCGAAAGACTTTGTATATCTGCTTCAGTTACACGTTTAACTTCCTTAATATCAACAGAATAAGATTCCTCTAATTTAGGTTTATCTGTAGCAAGAATACTTGTCTCTTTTGTAGAAACTTTATTAATTTCTCTTTCTTCATACCCAAATAATTCTGAAATATATTTTCTGTCCTCAGCATTATTCTTCGACAAAACAATCTTAGTATCTGTATTTGCGACAATAATTTCTTGGAAAGCTTTCATTTCTTCTTTTAATTGTGCTAAGTTTTGAATGACAACAGTTGTTGAGCATTTGTACTTTCTAGCAAATGTAAAGTAATTTTTCGTTTGAGCATTAATATAAAAAGGAAATTCATCAATATACAAGAAATGTGGAATTTCTGGGTTTTCGCTTTCAGCATATCTACTCAAAACTTCTGTTTGTAAAGATAAAATAAAGAACAATGCAAACGCTTTTCCTAGTTTTTGTCCTAAGTCATTCTGTCTTGTAGATATCGCCAAACATTCGCCATTTGCAAGAAGCTCACCAAGATTGATATTTGTACTTTCATCCCTATTGCACAATATATACCTAATTTCTTTACGCCCTAAGAAGTTATCCAGCTGGTTAATTACACCACCAATTGCCTCAATTGTTTTTTGTCTATACATACCAATCGTAACATTTGGCAACGGTCTCCCATTATCACCTGTTGGTGTAGGATAAAAACTCGTCCTCATATAATCAATTACAGAACTCCATGATTTAGCTAACTCTGGTATAGCTGCAATTTTTTCAGTATAGACTATTACCTTATCAGGACTATTAAGAACATCCAAAACATCTGTTAGTATGGGCTGTTCTCCATTATGAACAAGTGGGTATGCAATTTTTAAAAGTATTACAATATTTCTTACAGCTCTTACAGATGCATTAGCAAAATAAGCTTTTGATTCTCCACCATCTGAAGCTTCTAGAGCCATCAATACCGAAGAAATATTATCCGCGATTTTTTCTGGCGATGCACCACCAGCCAAAGGGTTATTTCTTGCGATACCACCAGTGTTTATTTCACTCATATCAGGGTCAATTTTATGAACTTTTACACCATACGTTGAAGCCAGCTTGATAACATTTTTAGAAAGCTCACCATCAGGAGATACAACTGTCAATCCAAGGTTTTTGTAGATAATTCCATTTACATCTTTTTGCACTATAGACATATTAATATAATCTGAAATATTTTCTGGATCTTGTCTAGGTACTCCCGTAACTCTTATCTTTAATGCTTCAACTTTCAATTCTTCTCCATCTTCGTTAACTCGTGGGTTTACCTCACTGTTATTAATTATTAGGTTTGGCTTAAATATGTTATTTTCGCCAATATATTCTTTCTTGACTTCAATTTTAACACCATTCAAAGAAAAAATATCTTCATCTTTTTGTAATTTAAAAGTTTTACTAGCTGTTTCTATTCTATTCTTATATTCAATTACAATAAATTCGTAAGTTTGTCCAGATCTTGGTTTATTGACATAGAACTCAATATCCTGTGTCACATCTTCCGAGAATATTCTGGCTTCGTATTTCCTCTCACCAATAATCACTGGCTTCATAATTTCTTTAAACCTATTTTTTGCTTTTGGTGTTTCATTTACACCAATATAGTTCATTGAGAAGTTATTATTGAGCCAATGATTTGAAACTGGAAATTTAAGATAAGCAACCCCTTCAGACAATGCTTTTAAAGCAAGTTCTTTTTGGTATTCGATCAAATGACCTTTTTTGTACAATAATTGATCTATATCCGGCAGTAGTGCTGTAGCAGTTTTACCTGAACCAGTTCCTCCAAGTATAAGTTTATGTTCGTATAATTTTTTTTCTGGAACAACACAATCTTCTCCTGTTTCAATATCTTGTCCAATTTGCAAATCAATACTTGTATCGTTAGATGGATAAACAATTCTTGTTAAGACATCTTCTTCATATGTTGAAATTACATTTTTAACTTCTCTTTTAAGTATAGACTTCATAAGAATAATATAAGCTGGACTTAAAACTATAGCTGGAACAAAAAATGAAAATATAACAATATTACTTTTAATATACTCAAATGGGATTATTGAGCCAGCATCAACTGTTTTAACGATGTTTGTAAAAACTATTCCAAGTGTTTGCCCAATGTAATTCAATATAACAACAGCTATAAAAGATACTATTAGAATAAACTGAGGTATTCGTTTTGATTGAAGTTTTAATTGATCACTTATCATTGTTATGTAAAATAACAATAAAGGAACCATTATAAGAATAAAATAAATAAACACTGGAATCTTTACAAAAGTAGTATCTCTATACAGTATCGATGTGTAATTCACTAAAAGCAATGTTCCTAGAAAAATCATAATACCATAAAGAACGAAGCTTATTTTATCAATCTTTTTAGGATCAGTACTATTAACAAGCTTTTCTGCATACTTTTTATACGTCTTAACCTTTCTTTTCCTAGATGGACTAATTTTTATCATATTATCTTCCCTTTCCTGTTCGAATTGGTGTTGGTAACACTCTTGGAACCTTTGGTGATTTTGGCGTAGTAACAACAGTAATTGGTGTTGATTTTATTGTATTTACAGAAGTTGGAGCATTTTGATTTTGTGTTGGAGTATTTTGTGTTATAGCATTTTGCTCTGTTTTGTCAGCATTTTCTGTATTTGTAGCTGAATCAGTATTTTCTTTGTTGTCAGTCATTTCAATGTCCTCGTTGTATGGGTTTTCATAAAAGGATTGAGGAATAACAAATTCTGTTTCTGCATCATTTTGAGATGAATCAACGTACAATTCTGCAATTAGTTTTCCAAGACTTCTGGCTGCATATATTTTATCCCTGTCTGCCTTATTTAAAGTCAATTTTATGTATGATTTTGTATTTGCATCTGTAGTACTTGCTACGCCTCCATTCTCGGAAACCATTTCACCCATTTTAATTTTTGATAAAACAACCAAAGGAAGCTTATCTTTCATTGAAACTTTTATGTCAATTAAATCTCCAGTCTTTACAAGATTCGCAAGGTTCAAATCTACGTCTACAGGAATAATAATAGTTTTTTCATCGTCCTGTATTTTCTTATCTACAAAGTATTTGCAATTAGCATAATCATCAGTAAAAAAATCTCTTAAAGTTATCTTATTAACTATTTCTTTTTTATCTTTGACCATATACGATGTCAAAGCTGATTCCTTTATTACCTTTGATTTAAAATCGGTATCAGTTATAAGATCGCCTACCTTAATATCCCTCGAAGCAACATATACCGTTACCCTTTTTTCTTTGTCGATTTCATTTGTGCTAAAAAACCAATAAGACACCCCTCCAAATATCAATAATAGAATTCCAATAGTAACCAACACTGATTTAATAATTTGCCTTTTTTGCATCTTTATCATCCTTTCTAAAAATATCAATTACTTTATGACACATAAAAATTAATTTGTAAAACGAAAAAAGACCATTTTTACATAGTCTTTATATCATTTGCCTTTTTATTTGTTTATCAATATCTAGATCAGCTTTCTTTTTCTCATCACTGTCACTTCTCATCACCGTCGTGAAATATTTCTCCCTTGAGTCAAGTGCTACACTTTTACAGTAGTCAATCATTGGAGAATGCACATTTATTCCTTTATCCAAATATTTATTTATCATATCTTTTTTGTTTTCAATACTAAAACTACTATTACCAATAACTAGGATAGAGTAGCCAATGCTGTGATTAAGCATTTTTAATTCTTTATTTTTTTGAAATTCCTTCTGAACATTGATTAAAAAATTATCTTTTATATTTATAAATTTATAATTCATAAGTTCTAAGTAATCTCGATAATAACTTGCCTCATGTAGATCATCCACTATTATAATTTCTGGAAAATACTTAAGATACACTTTGCCATAGTTATCTACTAGCAATTTAAGATATCTAGGCTCATCAGACACAGTTTGATTTTGCATTATCATTTTCTTATAAATAAGACCCATATCCCTCCAAATTGTTGCTACAATATCAAGGCCTTCGTCATTTGATTCTATAACACTTTTAACACTATCAAAATCTTTGCAATTTAAAATTTCATCAATTAAATTGATATTGTATCCAAATTTATTCTTACTTTCGATTATCTTTTCTTTTATCATTAAAGTGATATTCATAAGCTGATGAAACATGTTTTGATAACTAATCAAGTTTCCTGTTTTTAAAAAGTAATCTAACCTCATTACGCCTTTTATCATTTGTGTAGTGGTCTTAGTTCTCGAATACTCAACGGCAATATCGTAATCACCTTTTAATATCGCAATAGTTGGTCTTTTTAATAAAAAGTATTTTCTTTTGCCAGCACTACATATTTTAACAAACCCCCATTGTTCAAGTCTATTAATAATATCGTTACCTTTTTTACATGTTGCACTGGTTAACAAAAATTCCCTATTAAAATACAGAATCAAATTGTGAAACTGTTCAAAAAAACATACGCCACCACACAAATAAATAACTTCTAAATAATTCATATAATTTGTTTTGAGTATCTTTTGATAGTAATGGACTTTTGTTTCAGGAATATTTATAGGCGAATCATATTTTTTATTTACAATATCAATGAAGCTGTTCATCTGTTTCACCTCTACTTACGGTAAATCTTAGAGTCGGACACAGAAATAAAAGTTGTCTGTCTTTTGGAAAATATTCCATTAATTTGCCAATCATCTATAACTGTTATAAAATAAGGACTCATCCGAAAAGCATTAACCCGTTGATTATTGTTTATATTAATGTTGATTTTTTTCTTGTCTGAATAAGTGTCTAAACTATTTCTCATATATTGAAGCCCTAAATTTAATACACCTTGTAATTGACTAGGATCATTTATGATTCCTTTAGCTATATCTACATCGTTGTACCTTAAAATGTATTGCATATAAACCGTTCCATTGTCTTCTTTAACTGGATTCGCAATAAGAAACATTATATGTCTTGAGAAAGATTCATTGTTCTTGATTGAATTTTTAGATATTTTTGCATTTATCTTAAATGTTGAATAAAAAGCATCGATTGCCTTGTTTTCGTCAATGAAAATATTATAAACGTTCGCTTCACCATTTTCATCGACCTCAGTATTAATTCCATTAATTACTGTAGTTCCATTAACCTCAATGTTTTCATCTTCTTTTATTTCTTGGATTGCAGCCATAGAGGCATAATCCATGGAGCTTTTAATATTATTAAACTTCATGGTATATGTTACGTAATCCATAACACCAAAAGCTCCAAATATTAAAATTAAAATTGAAACAATTCCCAAGAATATTATAGTTGCTCCACCACGTTTTCTATTTTTATACATATTGGCAACGAATCTATTGTGCTTCAATTCTACATAATGCAATTGATTTGTAATGTAATTTCTCATTAGATAACAATCCTCCTGAAAACAGTCTTATCGCTTTTGAATAAAGAGACTCATTAATAGACGTAACTTGAACAGCGAATGCATCTTTATTATCTTTGTATAATTTTTCTCCAATATTGTATATGCAACTTGCTTGTAAAGGGTTTATAGTAACAGTGCCATTATCATATTTGCCTTTGTAAAACTTAATAGATGAATCATCAAAATTTGCAAGTTTTGATATTGAATTTTTAAATCTAATATAATCATTGGCAGTAACCTTTCCAGTTAATTTTACTTCGTAAACAAAAGCATCCACTTTATTTTTTAATGTCATTTGTCTATAACTGTAATCAAAAAACATGATTGCGTTAAACAAAATAATAAATATAAATGGTATTATAATAACGAATGCGATAATTTTATTCATAATTTAAACTCCCTATTCAACAGTGATACTGTTATTGTAATTTGTTATAGTATTGTTTGCATTAATCGAAGTGCCTTTAATATTGTTAACTATCGGTATAATTACCGCTATAATTATCACAACCACAATTGCAATAAAAATAATTTCTGTTATAACACCTTTCATAAAAATATTTCTCCCTTCATTAAATGATTTTTAATATCGATTATTAACACAAAAAGGTGGCAGAAACCACCTTTTTGTATATCACCTTAACAATGTAAGGTTTCTGGCTATTAATATATTTAGTTTATCGGAGATGCCATTGTGCCAATATTTGTGTCGATTGTAGTATGATTGGTAGAAGCTCCTTGACCAGTTGATTTAGCTTTCGAAGCTATTGGTATAATTACTGCAATAAAAATTACAACCGCAAGTGCTACTCCTAAAATTGTCATTAAAATTCCCTTCATAAACTGACCCCTTTCTTAATGTTCTTGAACCTAATTTATTGGCGTTACCATTGTACCTAATCTTGTGTCAATTGTAGTCTGATTAGTAGAAGCTCCTTGCCCGGTCAATTTAGCTTTCGAAGCAATCGGTATAATTACTGCAATAAAAATTACAACCGCAAGTGCTACTCCTAAAATTGTCATTAAAATTCCCTTCATGATTAATTTCCTCCTCGTTTTTATTGATTATGATTAATAATTTTATGCTCACATATAAATGACACACTTTATTTATTTTGACAAACTTAAATTGAAATTTTTTAAAATTAAAAACTATATGAACTAAGAGCCTTCATTGACACATCAAATAGCGGTTTTATTATTATAAAAAATGACAAAAACATTTGTGGAGCTATACAAAATAAAGCTATAATTTCTAATACATCTATACGTTCGTTTGCTAATAATAAAGTTTTATCATTATTTTCTTTAATTTGCCTTTCCATAATATCTAATGCAGAAGACTTATCTGCCAAGCAATATTTTTCAATAATCATAATAAGGTTCTTAAATCGTTTATTGCTGACACTATTATATAAGTCAGTTAATGCTGATTTTTTATCCGATAAAAATGTTTTATTACATATATTAAATTTCTTTATAAATAACTTTGTTGATTTTTCCATTTCTTTTAATATTGCATCGGTTTTAAATCCCGGAATATCAGCCAAAAGGCTAAATAAGTTTTCAAGCTTTATAACTTCTTTTTCGATTTTGGCTCTATTAACAAAATATACAAATAATACATAGGATTCCGGCAAAAACAAACCTAGAAGAATTAGTATAAAAATATAAATAATGACGGATAAATTCATAGATTTCATTAATTGGACATTTTTAAATGTATTATTAAATCTTTCAGTTAATTCATTTATTTCGATAGATGTTCCATTATGTATTTTAGGCAAATATTCTCTGACCATTTCTTTTCTTTTTTCATCAGTAAGATTTTTAAGAACATCTTCACCTAATCCATTAATGATAGACTCATATAACTCTGCATTTTCATTTCCAGATGTTTTTGAATCGCCTAAAAGCATGAAATAAGCTGATTGAGATAAATCTTTTTTTGTATTCTCAACATCATTATTTAAATTCGTAATATAAACCGACAAATAAATAATAACTAAGACTATTGGTATTGTTAGTTTTAACATTACTAAAACTCTTTCATGTATAATTGATTCGTATTTTTTACAAAACCCTGAGATCCACTTAGATATGCTACTGTTTTTATCGCCTATTAACAAATCAATAAGTTTTCCGATTATACCATAATGAGACAATTCAAGTAAGTTTAATTCTTTTCGGATATTTTTAAACCTACCCCTTTTTGGGTATTTATTAATAACAACACCAATAATAACACAAGATAATCCTATTAATAAAATACTTAAAACTATATTTAAATACATATACTCACCTCCTTAATCATTCCTTAAACTTCTTAATGCAGCTAATGATACAAGTGTTAAAACTATTAAGTATCCTATTAATTTATTCGATTGAGAATCTATAAATTGATTTGTCGCTTGGTCAGTAAAAGCTTCTGCAAAAAAGTTTGATATCGGAACAGCTAATACAGCTAAAAGAACAACAAATATTTCAAACATAATAATCTTCATATTTTTTTTCTTTTCAATATTGTTATAAGTTGATACTGTATTATTAAGTTTATACAACTGGGCAAGCAAATCTCCACCATTTTCTTTATATTGCCTTACTATTTGTACAAATGCATTAAACCAAACATTATTCAAAGAGTTTGCAAAAGACTCAAGCTTCGCATCAACATCTCCACACATCGATATAGTAATAAACTTTTTGCCTAATGACCCTCCGAGATTTTCGCCAGTTTCACGTATAGATGCTATTACTCTTTTATTGTTAGCAAATACAGTTTTAAATTCGTCTATTATAATTGGCACTTTTTTATTGATGCGATTTTTATGAACTTCAAACAATAGACTAGTGAAATAAAATGGAACACATAAAGACAGTAAAACAAACAATATCTTATTGTACCAAACAGCACTATAGTTAATTGTTTGAGTTATCATTATAATCGAAATTGCTGTCAGTGCCCATAAAACAATATTTACAACAAAATCAATATTTTCAAATCTACTAAATTCAAAGTTTTTCAAAAAATACTTCTTGATTTTTTTATAAAACGGCAATAAAGTTATAAGATTAAGAAACTTATTAATCTTATTAATCTTAATTTTACTGTAAATTTCCCTTTTTTTAACCTCTGTTTTATCATACTTGTTTATAGCAATGAAACCCAATATAATTAAAACAATTGCCGTACAAATAATAACTATACTTAATAAAACATAATTCATGAATCTAACCTCCATATTATGATTATACAAATAACCATAAGAATAATAGTTGAAATTAGTAATGGATAATTCATAATTAATTCTCCTCGTATATAAATGATTCAGAATTTTCTGCACTTGGTTTAAATAATTTATTTATTTCATCTAACTCTTCTTCGGTTATGTCATATTCAAGACATTTTTCTTGTAATTGTTTCGATAGTCCATCTTTATGAACTTTGTATTTTTGAGTACTTTTGTCATATACAAATAAATCCCTTATCTCGTATTCCATATTTTCATATGCGATACTTTCGGAAATTTTATAAATATATCTTTTTCCGGTGTATGTGTTTAATTTTATTTGAATAATTATGTCAATTGCATCAGCTGCATCAAATTGAGCTTCCTTATAACTCTTATAGTAACTTGTTTGCATAAGTAATTGCCTTAAGTCATGAATAACCCTTTTTGTCGATGATGAGTGAAATGAAAACACACTTCCAGGAGAGTTTCTTAGCATAGCTTTAATAACTTCAGACGCCTCTCTTGGAGCTCTTACCTCTCCATAAATCATAACATCTCTATTTAACCTAAAACCCATAACGGTAAGATCACTTGGATCGTAATTTCCGAAATATCTCATTTCAATTGAGTTTTTCTCAGGATGGTTTTTTCCAACGCGAAGCTCATGCTCATTTTCCAATATCAACATCGTTGTATCGTTAGCAATATTATTAATAACAATATTATCAATCAATGTTGTTTTGCCTGAGCCCATAGCACCTATAACACAAAGGTTAGCTTTACCTTTTGACGATAAACGAATTAAGAGCTTTTCCAATTGAACCGGCATAAATTTACTATTACTCTCGATTACTTTTTTGTAATTAAGCAACCTGACGCTTACGACATGATATGTTGCCAATGGTGGACGAATAGCATAAACTCTGTGGCCGCATTCAAGATTAGCTTCTGCTTGAGGTTGACTTCCTTGCATCTCAGTGACAGACGAAGCTAACATTCTGTTTTCAATTGTACCTTTATATACATCTTCATTTGCAAAAGTGAATTTTTTATTAATAAATCTTTTTTTGATTCCTTTGTATTGAAGCCATATATAATCATATCTGGTAGCAGCCACTTCATCTAACTCAGTTTCAAAAATCAACTCATCTAAAATACTGTATCCATATAATTCTTGGTATATGATTTGAGTTAATTTCTGAAGCTTCACTTCGTAAGAGTCGTATTTGTCAATAGAAAATTTAGACAACATTTCGCAAATATCTTTTTCCACAGGGCTGACATTTTTGTTATCTCCACTATAGATATTTTTGTAATAATCTATATGATATTGAGAAATGAAGTCATCAACTGAATTCTGATTAACATCTTTGATATCATTAACAAGTGAGAAAATTTTATTTTTTACAAATTCTCTTGCATTGATATTTCCCTTGGTTGCCAATATCATCTGATTTTTTTCAATTTCCTCAACTTTTTTCAACTCAATATTTTTTATATCCGATGTTGACAAAGCTTTTTCAGTACTCATTTTTTCTTCTATAACTGCAATTAATAATTCTAGATTCATATCAATTCTCCTTACTTTTAGAATTTTTAAGATTTTTTAAACATCTTTTTAAAGAAGTTTTTCTTTTCTTCCTTAACATCTCTTTTGATGCCTATTTCATCACACAGATATTCAGATATATCTTTTATTTTTTTATTAAATTCAGTCTCTTCATGAACGTAAAAAGCTGCTTTGCCTTTGTTTTTCATGTCTTGCCACTTACTACACAATGGCAACGATTCAATTTTACATTTCAAATTATAATCGTTAGCTATTGTCTTTGTAGATGGATGAATATCTTCGTTGTACTTATTTACAATATATAGAAGACAATTATCTAAAAATGGATTGAACTTGTTTAAATATACAATATCCTGCTGTAATAAACTTACAGTAAAATCAGTTTCTCTGATTAACCTTTGTGTAAGAGGATCATCTACTCCTGATACAGTGTTTATTATTACTACATCAAATATTTCTTTGAAAGAATTTATTGCATTAATAACATCCTCTTTATCGATACGGCTATTTCTCAGAGTTTTAATCCCCATAAAATATACATTATTTTTATGAGCTATTAATTCTTCGTAATTTAATTTAGTACTACTGCTGTTAAATGCAATAACCTCATCAATACTTAACTCGACCTTGTAGTCGATGCCAAATAAATCAAATAACGTTCCATATATGCCATTAAGACATATCACTAATACCTTTGCGTCTTCCCTACATATTTCAGAAGCCTTTGTGATTATGTTATAAATAAGTGTCGCTTTTCCATTTTTTTTAGTATTTGACCAAATAGATACTGTTTTGCCCATAAAAATTCTCCTTTTATAGTATTTTATATCTTATGACACATGTTTTTTATTTTGTAAAAGAGAACGCAAAATACTTTTCCGATTATTTCTTTTTGTGTCATTAGATTATTGAAAAATTGAATTCAAGATACTTTCGCAAAAAAGTATATGAAAGGAGTATAAAAAATGATAGAAAGATGGATTGATATATCATGTAACACTTGTGGAGCTCAATTATCAGATACTCATGGTATGGATTTGAGTCAAAAAAGGGTTATAAAATGGGCCAAAAAAGATGGATGGGAAATTGAGTCCAGTAAACAAACTTATTGCCCAAAATGCAAATTTGAAAGATATCTAGATATATTGTACGAACTAACTCAAATTGAGCAAGCGGGAGAATTAACCGAAAAACCGCGAGCAAAATATATAAAATTAGTTAATCTTCTTAAAAAAGCAAAAGTTGATATTCCGTTCGGCATAATAATATGAAAGGAGCAATTTTGATGAGTAAAGTAAATTCAAACACCACTGGATTAATAGTAGAAGGGCACATAGGTACTTGGTATACTATCGATCGCAGATCAATAAGAGGAAAAAGTTTTTATTTGTTAGAACATGAAATATACGGAGAGGACGCACTTGCGATTATTGTTGATTCCGAAGGCAAATTGATTTTAGACGAAATAAGTGATGGCTTTGATCATGAAATCATAGAAAGAATCATTGAGAAAATTGATAAAAGTTATATAGCAAACGAAGCTGATCGAAGAGCAGAAATTTGGGATTTTCGATAAGAAAAATGAAATTAATTATTTTCACCCAAGTAAGAAAGGAAAATTAAGATGAATAATGATTCAAACAATGAACCAATGGAAGAGATAAAAGAGGATAAAGAAGATAAAAAGGCAAAGAAAAGCAACAACTTAACCATGCTTCGTGCTAAGAAAATGACAGAAACGGAGCTTAAGGAAGCGTTAAGAGCGATATATTCTGATAATAACGTTGTGTACAATACGCTAAAAGGAATAGTTGATGCTTTTACAAAAAAATACACAACAAAGCTATATAATTTAATTACTGTATTGAAAATAGGTATATCTCCGACTTATAAAAAAGATGACAATGGCAGAATAATAGATATAAAATTTGAGCGAAAAATTTCTGATATGGAGCTGGAAAATTTAAATTTATTACTCACAGCAGAAATGGCATTTATTACTGAAGTAATGGATGATGCAGCTTTAGACAACGAGTTAACTATCCATCTTAAAGATTTTCACTAACTGAACAGACTTTTTCATTAATTGGAGCCACTGCTTCAGAAAGACAAAAGGCTGGAGAATATAACTCAATGGAATACATATTCTCAGCATTAATTAAACAAAGAGTTTACTATAATTTAAAAAACTCAGTAGACGCAGCAACAAAAGTATACGACGCGATCAAGAAAGTTTTAAGCAGCAGAATTGAGGAAAAGAAAAGATTATAGAAATCAATAAGAGAAGAAGGAAGATCATATGGAAAACTATGTTTTGGTATGGATTGAGGAAGAAGAAAAATGGTACTATCTAAAAGAAAATGAGTTCAATGAGGATAAATTCCCTAACGGATTTGTGAGTTATGATATATCTGTCAAAGATGGAATCATTACATATGATGATTACAATAAAGGTAATTGCGGCAAATTGTTTACTGATGTATACGGAACTTATTTCAAAAATTAAATCATAAACAAAGCTCCCTGATTTTTTAAATCAAGGAGCTTTTTGTATCATATAAAATATTTATTTCTTTCGTAATATGGCACTTTCTTTTTAATTAGGCTTATTTCTTCTTTTAATTCCCGTTCTAAAAAAGAATCCCCATTCGATTGTTCTAGCTTCCTTACTGATGAAGCACTCTTATCAATTACATATCCGGGTATTTGACAAATATCCCAATCCATAATTAAATAATTAAAAAATACTTCATTGATATTTGATTTAGATGTGGTAATTGCCCTTCTCTTCATTGTCTCAACCTTATCAAATCCTACAATGCTTATTAAAAAATCATTCTTATCGAGCTTCATTAAAGATTCGTACTCAGAAGCATTTTGAATACCTTTTAGCAATATAAATGTTTCATATATCGAGATTTGACCACTAATTAAACCAATTAAATTCTGCCTAACTTCTTCACTATAATCCTTGTATGGCTCAATTTGATTCTTTAAAAAAGAATGTTTTAATCTCAAGGCTCCACAATAGTTATAATAATCTACTATATCAAAAGAATTAACGCAGTTAGATTGCTTAAGCTTGCGAAGTCGCTCTTTTAATTCATTGCATCTAATTTCTAGTGGATGTTTTTTGAGCTTTTCAAATAATTCTTTTGGCAGATATAAGTTTTTATCTGACTGCACAAATTCTTTTTTATCATATTTAATTGGTACTGGTGTGAGAGCTTTAAAATCACTCTCTTCAAGCGAGTATTTTCCACGGTTCATACAATATGTAAAATTGTTTTCTTTGTGAGTACTTGTAACTTCAGCTAAATCTCCTTTTGGTGTTATGTATGAAGCTAAAATTCTGCCTTTTATACTTCTCCCTTTATCAAGTTTTACCTCAATAAATCTATTTTTATCCTCTAATTGATAATAATAAGGAATTGCCATATTATCTCCTTTCTCTCTTCAATCAACCAAGCATTTGCCAAAAAACAATATTCTTTTTCTGTGTTCCTACTGGTATTGGATATTTTGTGATTTCTAGGGTTTTACCAAATATTATTTCTTGATAAGTACAATAGAGATCTTCGATATCTTTCTTAATTTGAGCTTTATTCAAACCTGAAACAGAAGGATTGTAATTTATCCAATGATTAGGATCTTCCCCAATACAGCCCTGACACGATAACATTGATTGTGGATGCTTATATAAATGCCTTAATGGAATCTTTAAGAGTGAAGCTTCAAACATGAATTGACCATCTTTTTCTATACTGATCACCATGTTATATTCTTGAATTTTATCAAACTTAATTCCGTCGCTTATAATAAGCTTGCAATTCTTTGACTTTAACTCTTTCCATATATTTTTCAATTCCGCTAACGTTATAGGTTGTTCAATAATATAAAAAGGCAAATCATATGTTTTCGTCTCATGATCGGTTCGTATCGTTACAAAAACCCAATCATTAATAATTCTCAAGTATTCTTCATATGTCTCTGGTACACACCATCGTTGCATGTTTAGGTTCATAGAATTAATCTTTTCCATGCTTCTTATCTTCTCATACATTTCTTTAATATTCTCCTTTCGCATAGCAAATTTATTTGCAGTTATTAATATAATTGATTTTTAAATATGACATATAATTTAAAATTTGGTGTGTTATAAAAAATATTTAAAAAATATTACCGATATTTTTGTTTTGTGTCATATTTAAAAATATAAATATTTTTGTTTTGCTAATAATGGCGTGAAAGGAGTTGTTTCTATGTCAAATGAATTGAAATATAACGGATTAAGGAATACACACCCAGAATTTCAGTACACAAGAAAAGGATTTTCTCTTTCTGGTGTTTTATCAATCATAAAAAATCTTAAGATTAGATAATTACAAGAAAAAATGAAAAGAGGTATTGAATTATGAAGAAAGATATTTCAAAAGAACAGTTAGTAAAGAGCTTAGAGGGAACATTAAAACTCACTAGAGCTGGAGGAGATATTAAATCATTAACCTTAGAGGATAATAACGATTCAATTAGAATAAAGCTCAATAATGGTTACGAAAAACTCGTAAACATAGCTTGCGACAGCGGAATTGCGATTGTTGAAGATGTTACGAGAGCATTAAAAAGGATGTAAATTTCAAAATAAAAAACACACATTTTTATTAAATGTGGGTCTATAAGAAGTTTTGTGTAAATTCTAAATTTTGATATTAATCGTTAACGAATATCTATTTAATATTATTTCCCAAAATACAATAACCTATACCTGATTTTAGTATATTTATGAATGATTTTGG
>Ga0209800_10000689_pt1 | contig 45942 bp, 44 predicted proteins | sample Higcelweek8metaG_FD_187174 | JGI IMG/M metagenome (GOLD analysis project Ga0209800, IMG submission 187174) | Freshwater pond sediment microbial communities from the University of Edinburgh, under environmental carbon perturbations - High... | ecosystem: Environmental > Aquatic > Freshwater >...
TTGGTTCCGGCTAGGCCGCCAGCCTGGCCTTGATGGCCTGGCCGACCTTCTGGCCGAGCTCATAGCAGGCCTGGAAGGTCTCGTGGTCCGGGCGGTTCTTGACCTTCACGGCGGGCTCGACCATTTCCATGCCCATGCCGGAGAGGTGCTCGGTCAGGATCTTCACGCACTCCCCGCTCCAGCCAAAGGAGCCGAAGGCCGCACCGATCTTGTTCTGGGGGCGCAGGCCCTTCATGTAGGTGAGCACGTCGGCCAGCATGGGCAGGATGCCGTTGTTGTGCGTGGGCGAGCCCACGAGGACCGCCGCCGCGTCGAAGACCTCGGCCATCACCGCGCTGTGGTGGTTGTGCTTGACGCTCATGATGCGCACGCTGACGCCCTCGGACACCAGGCCGTCGCAGATGGCCCGGGCCATCTTCTCGGTGCTGTGCCACATGGTGTCGTAGATGATGACGGCCTTGTTGGTCGGCTTCTGCAGGGCGAACTCGCGGTAGGAGTTGAGCGCGAAGGCCACGTCCTCGTGCCCGCGCCAGATGAGCCCGTGGTCCGGGCAGAGCATGTCGATGCTGAGGTTCATGCCCGCCAGGGCGTCCAGGGTCTTGAGCACCATGGGTGAGTACGGCAGCACGATGTTGGCGTAGTACTCGGCCAGCAGCCGGTTCAGGATGCCGCGGTCCACCTCGTCGGAGAAGCGCTCGGTGGTGGCCCAGTTCTGGCCGAAGGCGTCGGAGCAGAAGGCGATCTTGTCCTCGGGGATGTAGGAGACCATGTTGTCCGGCCAGTGCAGCATGCGCGTCTCGATGAACTGGATGGTGCGCTTGCCGATGCTGATGGAGGCTCCCGTGGGCACGACCTCGATGGGCCAGTCCTTGGAGTCGTGGTAGAAGGAGCGCAGGGCTTTTTCGCCCATGGGCGAGACGAAGATCTTCTCCGGCTTGAAACGCGCCACGATGACGTCCAGGCAGCCTGCGTGGTCCGGCTCCAGGTGGTTCACCACCATGTAGTCGATGTGCGGCTCGCCCCCGCAGGCCTGAGACACGGAACACAAGAACTCGGACAAGAAGTCGGACTTGACGGTGTCGATGAGGACGGTCTTTTCGTCGCGCACCAGGAAGGCGTTGTAGGTGGTGCCGCGCGGAGACATGGAATAGCCGTGGAAGTCGCGGCTGTCCCAGTCCACCGCTCCCACCCAGAATATGTCTTTCTTGATCTCAACAGGCTTCATGCGCTCTCTCCATGCTTTTGTCGGATGAAGGGCGGCCCGGATGACGCGGGCAGGCCCGGATGCTTACGTGCCTTGAGGAAACACGGGGAGCGCCCCCTTGTCAAGAAGGCGCTCCCTGTCTGGTTGCCTGGCCGCCAAAGGCCGCCGGGCCGGGTTATTCCGGGCTGAAGTCGCTCTTGCTGGCGCCGCAGATGGGGCAGGACCAAGAGGCCGGGACATCATCGAACTTGGTGCCGGGCTTCACGCCGTTGTCGGGGTCGCCGGCGGCGGGGTCGTAGACATAGCCACAGATGTTGCACACGTACTTCTGCATGGACGCTTCTCCTGCGACCGGCGTGGGGCAGGACACCTCGCGGGTGGAGCCTGGCCCGGCCAGAGGACGGAAGCATCTCTTGGTCCCGCCGCAGACGGGGCAGCGCCACTCGTCCGGGAGGTCCTCAAACTTCGTCCCTGCCGGGATCCTGCCTTTGCGGTCGCCCTTGTCAGGGTTGTAGATATAGCCGCAGTTCGTGGTCTGGCACTGGTACATTTCTTCAGGCTGGGCCATGCGGCTCGTCTCCTCGCTTGGGGCCGTAAATGGGCTCTAGCCCTTGGCCGACCAGAGGCCGTGGATGTTGCAGTACTCCCGCGCGCTGACGTCGGCCGCGTGGGCGCAACAGAACTCGGCCTCGGGGGCGTCGCCGGGCTTGAGGATCTTGGTGTAGACCATGTTGCCGACCATGAGCTCGATCCACTCGATGTAGTGTTTCTCCTCCATGGGGTGCGCAACCGAGCCGACCTTGACCTTGTAGCCGGTGGCGGTCTTCTCGATGACCGGCACATGCTTCTCCTTGGCCGCGTCCACGGTGTTCTCGGTCATGAGCTTCATGGGCTGCCCGCAGCAGACCAGATCGCCGCCGCCCGCATGGACGACGATGACGATATTGCCGCAAAGATCGCATTTGTAGACCTGTCCGCACTCAACTCCCATAATGCCTCCTCGCTTCGTTGTTTGAAGATTGTTGGCTACCAGTTTTCCTCGGCGATCTCAAAATGCGCCTGGGGGTGGGCGCAAGCCGGGCACTTGTTGGGCGCAGCCACGCCCTCGTAAACATACCCGCAGTTGCGGCAGCGCCAGGTGACGGCCTTGTCCTTCTTGAAGACCTTGCCCGTCTCGATGTTCTTGGCCAGGGCGTTGAAGCGCTTCTCGTGGAAACGCTCGGCCACGGCGATGGCGTCGAAGATCGTCGCGATCTCGGTGAGGCCCTCCTCGCGGGCGGTGGCGGCGAACTCGGGGTACATGCTGGTCTGCTCGTGGTTCTCGCCCCCGGCGGAGGCTTTCAGGTTCTCCAGGGTGCTGCCGATGGTCCCGGCCGGAAAGGCTGCGGTGATTTCGACCTCGCCGCCCTCAAGGAGCTTGAACAGGCGCTTGGCATGCTCCTTCTCCTGGCTGGCGGTCTCCTCGAACACGGCCGAGACCTGGACGAAGCCCTCTTTCTTGGCGGCAGCGGCGAAGTAGGTGTAACGGTTGCAGGCCTGAGACTCCCCCGCAAAGGCGGTGAGGATATTTTTTTCGGTGCGCGTTCCACGGATGCTCATTTGCTCTCTCCTGTGCTGTGCTGACGCCATTCGGTCAGCTGGTGTCGACGTTTGGACCTTACCACAATAGATGAAGAGCGCCAGGGGAAATACCGGCTGGGGAGATGCTCGTCAGCAATCCTGACCAGCGCAGCCCGGGCAGACCCCGACAAACTCCACGTCGCACCGCAGGCTCGAATAGCCCATGGCCTGCTCCGTTGGGAGTTCCGGCAGGGCAAAGGGCCACTCCAGGTCATCCACCCGGCCGCAGACCGAACACCGCAGATGCGGATGCGCAGCCGGGTTGCCGTCGAAACGCTTCTGCGTTCCGGCGCCGCCCAGGCGCAAAACCACGCCCCTGCTGCTCAGGAAGTCCAGGTTTCTGTAGACCGTGCCCAGGCTGATGCGGGGCAGGATCTTGCGGACCATGTCGTAGACCTCGTCGGCCGTCGGGTGGGAGGTCACCTTGCGCAATTCCTCAAGGATCGTTTCCCGCTGCCGCGACAGGCGTGCGCCTTTGGCTTCTTCCGTTTTCATTTGTACTTCTCCATCTGGGAATAATTCCTAATAGCGAACTGGAAACTTGTCAAGCCATACGAACACATTTGTACACAAATTGGCACAATTCGAGACGGCAGGCAATACGCAGGGTTTCTCGGCGGCAGGGCAAGATGTGGCTGAACACCAAGGCCCGCCATAAGGCGGGCCTTGGTGTTTTCTAGCCGATAAGATTTTGAAGTTCAGATAAGGCCATGTCGAGCGGGGTGTCGAACTGGACGCCGATCTCCGCCCCGGACTGCCAGCGCAGCTGTGCAGAGAGATTCTGCAGGCGCCCGCCGTCCTTCACGCCTTGGACCGAGAGGACCAGGCGCTTGTCGGTGAACTGCCGAGGTTGGTCCCTCGCCTTCAGCCTTGCACCGCCGGAACTGAGGTCAACCAGGTCCAGGTGTATGCGCTCCTGGCCGTGGCTGATGCTACAGACCGTGCCGACCCCATACGCGCACAACTGGACCCGGGCATATAACCGACGATCCTCATGAATCTCCATAGTATCCCCCTAAAGCCACTTCACGGCTTAGGGGCATGCTACTCTTCCGAGCGGAATTTTTCAACCAGTCTGGCCAAGTCTTTCGACATCTCCGCAACTTCGCGGATGCTTGTATTGGCGCCTTGGATGTCCTTGGACATCACGCCGGAAAGGGTGTTGATCTCACTGACGTTGTTGTTGATCTCCTCGCTGGTGGAGGACTGCTGCTCCGCTGCGGTGGCGATGGAGCGCACCATGTCGGCGATGTGGTCGGAGGCTTCCACGATCTGCGTCAGCACGCCGCCCGCGCCGCCTGCAAGCTCGGTGGTCTTGTCCACGCGCTCCTTGGCGACGCCCATCTCGCGCACGGCGTCGTCGGTGCTCATCTGGATGTGCTTGATGGCCGACTCGACCTCCTTGGTGGCGGTCATGGTCTTCTCGGCCAGTTTGCGCACCTCGTCGGCCACAACGGCGAAACCGCGCCCGGCGTCGCCCGCTCGCGCGGCCTCAATGGCGGCATTGAGCGCCAGGAGGTTGGTCTGGTCGGCGATGTCGTTGATGACGCCCATGACCTGCCCGATGTCCTTGGCGCTCAGGGAGAGCTGCCCCAGGGCCCGGGACAGGGTCTCCGTGGTGTCGGCCACCTGCTGGATCTCCACCAGGGTCTTCTGGACCATCTCACCGCCCTCGCGGGCCACACTGTTGGCCTTGCCCGAGGCCTCGGAGGTCTCTCCGGCGTTTCTGGCAACCTCCAGCACCGTGGCGTTCATCTCCTCCATGGCCGTGGCCATCTGGGTGGTGCGGTCCGCAGCGGAGTCCATGCCCTTGGTGAGGTCCTCCATCTGTTCGCTGATGACGTCGGAGGCCTGCTCCAGCTTATGCGCCACCTGGGTGACCTCGTTGGCCACGGTGAGCAGGTTCTGGCGGTGCGCCTCGATGCGCTTGCGGGCCTGCTCTTCCTGGGTCAGGTCCACCAGCACGCAGACCACGCCCACGAGACCGCCCTGGGCGTCCTTGAGCGGGGAGGCCTCGGCATACAGGGGGAAGCTCACGCCATCGGCGCGGGTGTAGGAGAGCTTGCCGCTGGCTGCGGCGCCGGTGCTGAGCACCTTGCTGGCGTTGGAGGGGCGGTTCGCGTCGCCATAGAACACCTGGGCCACGGCCTGCCCGAAGGTCTCGCTGTCCGGCTTGCCCAGAATGGCCCGCATGGGAGCGTTGACGTAGCTGATCTTGCCGTCCTTGTCGGCCACGTACATGGGCACGATGATGCCGTCGAGCAGGCCCTTGCTGTATTCCAGCTGGTCCTTGATGCGCCCGACCATGACCCCCAGGTGCTCGGCCAGCCGCGCCAGGCGGTCATCGCCCGTGACCTTGAACTCGGCGTTCAGGTTGCCCTGCAGGACCTCATCGGCGCTACGCTCGATCTCCGTGATGCGGCGGATGACCACGCGCTTGAAGAAGCTGAACAGGACGAAGCTCAAGGCCAGCATGCCGCCCAGGGACAACAGGGCGGTCATGAGCTGGGTCAGGCGCAGGGAGCCGAACTGCGTGGTCAGGTCCTGGCGCATGATCATGGCGCCGAGGATGGGGCGGCTCTTGCCGTGGCAGTGGTAACACCCGGGCTCGTTGGGGATGGTCTTCACTTCGGTGTAGAAATCGACGCCGGCCATGTTCATGACGTCGCCGCCCTCGAACTTCTCCTTCAGGCTGCGGGCAACCATGGCGTTGCACTCGTCGTGGACAAGCACGCCCTTCACGTCCTTGCGCTCGGTGGCGTTCTGCGTGGCGTAGGTGATGTTCCCGGCGTAGTCCACCATGTAGACGTCGATGGTCTTGTGCTGCTTGGCCAGGTCGGCAAAGCGCTCCCGGGTGGCCTTGTTGTCGCCCAGGCGCATGGGCTCCTCCACGGCCATGGAGATCATCTGCGAGGAGCGCAGGGCGTTGGCCTTGACCTCGGTGAGCATGGCCTTCTTCTGCCAGGAGGAGGTGGCCAGGAACAGGCACAGGAACACCGCGCCGCTGGTGGCGCAGGTGAGCACGAGGATGCGGAAGGTCAGGGAGGTGTTGAACCGTTCGATGAGTTTCATGCCATCCTCCTAGTGGGCTCCGCCAAAGAGCATGGGCTTGAAGCGGAAGTTGGAGACCCGCTCGGAGTTATGGCACTTCTCGCACTCCTTGACGTTCATGCGGCCGCGACCCTTGATCAGGTCCTTCTTGCCGCCGGCGTCCACATGGGCGGAACCGGGGCCGTGGCAGACCTCGCAGCCCGCGTGGGCCAGGTCCGGGGTCTTCTCGAAGCTCACGAACCCGCCAGGCTGGCCGTAGCCAGTGGTGTGGCAGGCGTAACACTCCTTGACCTCCTCGGGCGTGAGCTTCTTGGCCATGATCTTGATGCTGCGGTCAGAGTGCGCCTTCTTGGCATACTTGGAAAAATTGGAATATTCCTTGTCATGGCAGCCCGCGCAGGTGGCCGTGCCGACATAGGTGCTGGCCGCCTGCGCAGCCCCCTGGGGAAACAGCACGCAGGCCAGCAAGACGCCTGCGGCAAGGGTGGGAATGAGCATCCGTTTTCGATTCACCAGGCACCTCCTACGGGTCCGCGAAAGCACTACGCATCGCAACCGTACGTACTATTTGTATAACCATACATGCGCGCTGCAATTTTGTAAATGCATGCAAAAATATAGCGGCAACCACCTTGAGCATGGTTGCCGCTGTTTAATCGGCTGGAGGAGCAATAAACTTAACCGGATATCAGTCGACTACCAGTCAAGCGGGGCCTTGAAGGCCTGGGTCAGGGACTGCACCGGAGCACTGAGCAGGTCCGTGCCGCCCACCGAGACCGTCAGGGCCGCACCGCCCACCACCCCGATCCGCGCGAACTGCTGCCCGGCGAACAGGGCCTCGAAGGCGGCCTGCTTGTCTGGGGCCACGCTGACCACGAAGCGGCTGGCGGACTCGCTGTAGAGCACCTCCAGGGCCCCGGAGCAGCCGCACTGCGGCACCGCGCCAAGGTCGACCTCCGCGCCCAGGCGGCCGCCGATGCACATCTCGGCCAGGGCCACGGCCAGGCCGCCGTCGGAGCAGTCGTGGCAGGCCGAGACCAGCCCCTGGCGGGTGGCCTCGAAGTAGGCGAGGTAGCGCTCGCGCGCGCTCACCAGATCCACCTGGGGCACGGCCCCGCGCGAAACGCCCAGCTCGCTGGCCAGCTCCGAGCCGCCCAGCTCGGCCCTGGTCAGGCCCAGGACGTACACCAGCTCGCCTGCGGCCTTGAAGTCCGAGGTCACGGCGCATTTCACGTCCGGCATCTTGGCCACCACGGAGTACAGCACCGTCGGGGGTATGGAGATCTTGACCCCGCCGCCCTTGTAGTCGTTCTTCATGGAGTCCTTGCCGGACACGCAGGGCACGCCGAAGCCCCGGCAGAAGTGGTCCAGCGCCTCGTTGGCGCGCACCAGCTGGGCCAGCTTGTACTCGCCGTCGGGCGTGGTCTCGCTCGCAACCGGGTCGCACCAGCAGAAGTTGTCCGTTCCGGCCATGAAGCGTAAGGAGCCACCCACGGCCACCGCGCCGCGCACGGCCTCGTCGATGGCCGCGGCCATCATCCAGTAGGTGTCCAGGTCGCTGTACTTGGGGCAGATGCCGTGGGAGAGGACCAAGCCCTCGTCCGTGCCGAAGTCCGGCCGGATCACCGCAGCATCGGAGGGGCCGTCGCGCTCCACGCCCACCAGGGGCTTGATGATGCTCTTGCCCTGGACCTCGTGGTCGTACTGGCGGATGACGTATTCCTTGCTGCAGATGTTCAGCCGCGAGAGCATGCGCGAAAGCAGGGCCTCGTGGTCCACGTCCATGGGCAGCGGGTCGGTGGGGATCACGGGGCGCTCCCAGCGGGCCTTGATCTCCATCTGGGGCAGGCCCTCGTGCAGGAAGTCCATGGGCAGGTGCGTCACGGCCTTGTCCCCGTAGCGCACGTGGAAGATGCCGGAATCGGTGTAGGTCCCAAGCGCCGTGGACTCCACGTCCATCTCCTCGGACAGGGCCAGGAAAGCCGCCAGCTTGCCCGAAGGCACGGCGCAGGTCATGCGCTCCTGGGCCTCGGAGATGAGGATCTCCCAGGGCTTCAGCCCGTCGTACTTGAGGGGCGCGCGGGACAGGTCGAGGTCGCAGCCGCCGCTGTCCTGGGCCATCTCGCCCACGCTGGAGGACAGCCCGCCCGCGCCGTTGTCGGTGATGGCGTTGTACAGGCCCAGGTCGCGGGCGCGCATGAGGAAGTCGTACATCTTGCGCTGGGTGATGGGGTCGCCGATCTGCACGGCCGTGGCGGGCGAACCCTCGTGCAGTTCTTCCGAGGAGAACGTCGCGCCGTGGATGCCGTCCTTGCCGATGCGCCCGCCGCTCATGACGATGTGATCGCCGGGCAGCGCGCACTTCTCGTGGCTCAGGCGTCCTGCGACCTTCACCGGCATGGTGCCCACCGTGCCGCAGTAGACCAGGGGCTTGCCCAGGTACCTTTCGTCAAAGACAATGGACCCGTTGACGGTGGGGATGCCGCTCTTGTTGCCGCCGTGCTCCACGCCTTCGCGCACGCCTTCCAGCACGCGGCGGGGGTGCAGCAGCCGGGGCGGCAGCTCGCCCTCCCAGAAGGGCGAGGCGAAGCAGAAGACATCGGTGTTGCACAAGAGATTCGCGCCCAGGCCCGTGCCCATGGGGTCGCGGTTCACGCCCACGATGCCCGTGAGCGCTCCGCCGTAGGGGTCCAGCGCGGAGGGCGAATTGTGCGTCTCCACCTTGATGCAGACGTTCAGGTTGTCGTTGAAACGGATGACGCCCGCGTTGTCCTTGAACACGGACAGGCAGAAGTCGTCCTTGCCCTTGGCCGCGCGGATGGCCTTGGTGCTGCCCTGGATGCAGGTCTTGAACAGGCTGTTGATGGTGCGGCGGGTGCCGAGCTCGGCGTCCTCGTAGTCGATGTTGGCCGTGAAGATCTTGTGCTTGCAGTGCTCGCTCCAGGTCTGGGCCAGCACCTCGACCTCGGCGTCGGTGGGGTTGTCCACCAGCTCGGGGGTGAGCCCGGCGGCCTTTCTGGCGGCGCGGGTGGCCGGGGCCCTGAAGTGCTCCACGATGGTGCGCATCTCCCCCAGGGACAGGGCCAGGGTGTTGGCGCGGCTGAAGGCCACCAGCTCGTCGTCGGTCATGGTGGTCAGCGGGATCACCAGGACCTCGTCGCTGGCCTGGCCGGTGACCCGCGCGGCCCTGGGCGCAAAGCCGGGCTTCTTGGCCCAGTCGGCGGCGGACTTGATCTCGAAGCGCTGGATGAGCTCGTTGGCCAAGAGGTCGCGCGCGATGCGCAGCACGGTCTTCTCGTCCAGCACGCTCCCGGCCTTGGCGCGCAGCAGGTACTGCACGCTGGTGTACACGGCCAGGGTCTTGGCCTCGGCCTTGGGCAGGCCGAGCACCAGGGCGATGGTCTCGCGCGCGGTGCGGGCCTCGTTGTCGGTCACCCCGGGGCGAAAGCCCACCTCCAGGGCCCAGTCGAAGTCCCCGGCCTGGGCCAGCGCCAGGGGCGACAGGGAGACCTCGTGCAGCACGGGGTCATGCAGGGCAGCGGCGTCCAGCACGGCCCGGGCCTGGGCCTGGTTGACGCCTTCCACCGTGTAGACGCGGACGATGCCCACGCCATCCAGGTCCAGACCGAGTTCGCTCTTGATCTTGCGGGCCACTCGACCGCCCACCACATCGCGCACATGGGGCTTCAGGCCCACCTCAAAACGCAAAAGCATAGGATGCACTCCTTGGAATATCCGGCCCGGCTGAGCGGGCGCGGCCGTTAGCCCCCGGGGTCAGCCCTCGGTGAGGGTGTCGCCCCCGGCGGTCTTGGATGTGTAGGACAAGTTGTCCACGCGCGCCAGCAGCGTCTCCGGCGTGTCGCCCTCCCGGAGCATGGCCACGCCCACGCTGACGGTGACCAGCCCCTTGAACTGCTCGCGCACATCGGCCAGGATGCGCTGGCCGATGATCCGCAGACGTTCCTGGTCGACCTCGGTGACGATGACCACGAACTCGTCCCCGCCGTAGCGGCAGGGGTAGTCCATGCCCTGGCGCACCAGCCGCAGGAGCATGGCTCCGATGCCCTTGAGCACGCCGTCGCCCGCCAGGTGGCCCTGAGTGTCGTTGACGGCCTTGAATTTGTCCAGATCGAAGAAGACCATGCCCAGCCCGCGCCCGGTGCGGCGGCAGCGGTTCACCTCGCGCTCAAGCGTGGTGTGGAACTGGTAGTGGTTGAACAGGCCCGTGAGCCCGTCGAACAGGGCGCGCACCTTGAGCTTGGCCTCCAGCCGCCGGACCTGGGTCAGGTCCCGGCCCACCACCAGATACTCCTGGGCCGTGCCCGGCTTGCCGGTCAGCGGCGCGATGGACAGTTCATACGGCAGCTCCGAGCCGCCCTGGGTGACCAGCAGGGCCTCCACCGGGGAAGGCTGGTCCAGGGCGAGGAGCTCCGTTCCCCAGAGTCCGTCGGAAGGCTGCGGCGGGCTGAATACCTTGAAGAAGTCCCGGCCCGAGAGTCCCAGCACCGGCCGTGAGCAGAAGTCCACCACGCCCTTGGCGCTGATGGTGAGCACCAGCTCCTGCATGGACCCCACTAGGCGCTCCAGGAAATTCTTGCGGCGCAGGGTCTGCACCTCGCCTCCGGAGAGCTCGCGCAGGTCCTCCAGCAGGAGCAGCACGCCCTGGGTCTGGGCGTCCGTGCTGCGGTGGGCCGAAAGGTACAGGCAGCCGTCGATGGAAAGCCCGCTCCGCTGCCGTTCCGCGAAATAGACGACCTTGCCGAAGCTCGCGCGGCCGGTGTCGGCCAAAAAGGCCGCGACCTCGGCCACGGTTTCGGCGGTGAACCTGCGGGACAGGATCTCCGCCAGGGGCAGCCCGCGCGGCGGGCCATCAAGGTCCAGGTACTCGCCAATGCGCTTGTTGGCCTCCACGACGATCCCGGCCCCGTCGACCCGGGCCACGCCGATGGGGATCTTGTCAAAGGCCAGGGCCTTCTCTTCCAGCACGGCCTGCCGGGCGCAATAGTATTCATAGCCCTGGCTGAAGAAGCGCAGGTACAGGTTCAGATTGTCCAGCTCGTCCTGGGGCAGGTTGGCCTCGCCCAGGCGCAGCTCGCCCAGGTGCCTGCCGGCCACGGTGAGCTCCAGGCCGGGCCGCTTGATGCGCCAGGGCAGGCGGCCCTCGGAGGCCGGACTCTCGGACTTCTCCAGCACGCCCTCCGGGGTCAGGTGGAACAGCCTGTAGGTGCTGCCGTGGGGCGTGCGCAGGGCCAGGTCCCAGGACTTCACGTCCCAGTTGAGCTTGATGTGCTTGCCCAGGGTGCGCGCCACGGAAGACAGCCCGCCCTCGGCGGTCAAAAGGTCCATGCTGAGGAAGCAGTAGCCCTGCATGACCTTGACGGAATGGCGGTAGTAGGCCCGGTTCTGGTCGCCCTCGCCGATGCCGAGGGACTCCAGCATGGAGCGGAACTTCTCCAGGCACTCGCTGCGCAGGGCGTCCACCTCGCGCTCGCTCATGCCCAGCACCCCGCGCAGCAGCACCTCGAACTGCACCACGCTGAACGGGCCGGAGGCGTGCCCCAGCTCCATCTCCGACCACTGGGTGGCCAGGATCACGGCCTGGGTCAGCGGGCTCTGCTCAGAGAGGGTGTCCATCATGTGGTGGGCCCGGATGCTCTCGCACATGTCCGCAGGAATGCCCCAGCGGGTGAGCAGCAGATGCGACAGGGCGCCGTGGTGCATGCCCCACTGCTCCTCCTCATAGGCCAGCTGGCCCTTGTTCAGCACGGTGATGCGGTCGCGCAGGTCCGGTTCGGGCAGCAGCTCCTTGGCCGCGCAGCGCAGGAACAGCAGGCTGACGTCCTTCAACAGCGCGCAGAGGTAGGCCTGGTCGGCCTGGCGGGGGCAGAGGCGCGCGGCCAAGAGCTCCGCGGCGATGGCCGACCAGACGATGAGCCGCCAGTCGGGGAAGAAATCGTACTCGCAGTCCGGGAAGCCGTGCTCCAGATCCTTTTGCAGGCTCATGGCCACGGCCACCTTCAAGAGCTCGCGGCTGCCCAGCACCGAGACTGCGCGGTGCAGGTCCGTGACCTTCTGGGGCAGGCCGTAGAAGGCGGAGTTGACGAGATTGAGGACGGTGGTGGCCAGGGCGGGGTCGAGCCGGATGGTTTCGGCCATGACCGAGAAGTCCGGCTCGGGTTTCACGGTCTCCTGCATCAGCCGCAGCATCACGGGGGAGAGAGAGATTTTCTGGAGCAGATGCGGCGAGTTGAGAAGCAGATTCTTGGCCATCGCCCCCCCGATCACTTGCGTCTGGTCAGGACATACTCCGCAGCCTGGGCCAGAACCTCACGCTCCGGGGAGACGGGCAACGTCTCCAACTCTTTCACTGCGGCGGCGATGTAGCCGGAGGCGGCCTCGCGGGTCTTTTCGGCCAGACCCTTTTCCCGCACATCACGGACTATGCCTTCGGTCTGCTCCACGGTCAACCGTTTTTCCCGGAGCGCGGCAAGCAGTTCGCCCGCCTCGGCCGGGTCCAGTCCTTCCAGGTGCAGGATCAGCGGCAGGGTCATCTTGCCCTCGCGCAGGTCGCCCCCGGCGGGCTTGCCCATCTCGCCCTCGCTCACGGTGTAGTCCAGGGCGTCGTCCACCAGCTGGAAGGCGATGCCCAGGTTCAGGCCGAACTCCCCGGCCAGGTGCTCCAGGGCGCGGTCGCGGCTGGTCAGGGCCGCGCCGCAGCGGCAGGCCGTCTCGATGAGCCGGGCGGTCTTGCCGATGATGATGTCCATGTAGGCGCCGCGGTCGGCCGTGGGGTTCTTGGTGTGGGCCAGCTCGCGGATCTCGCCGTCAGCCGTGGCCATGATGCCCCGGGCCAACAGCGCGTTCAGGCGCGGGATGTCGTAGTCCGCGCCAAGCTTGTTGGCCAGGGCCAGGAGCACGTCGCCCGCGAGTATGGTCTCCGTGGTGCCGAAGCGCACGTGGGCCGAGGTCTGGCCCCGGCGCACCAGGGCCTGGTCCAGCACGTCGTCGTGCAGCAGGGTCGCCGTGTGCAGCATCTCCAGCGCGCAGGCGATGGGCATGATGTCGTTCGCCTGATGGCCCAGGGCCCGAGCGAAAAGGATGGTCAACATGGGCCGGATGCGCTTGCCGCCGGAGAGCAGCACGTGGCGGGCCACCTCGCGCACCAGGCCGTCGAGTTTGTCCGCCTCGGCCGCCAGGAAGGCGTCGATGCCGGGGACCTCCCGCATGAAATATGCCCGCATTTCGTTCATCGCTTCCGTCCGCTTGGGCTGTTGAGGTGACACGTCAGGCTCCCGGTCCGGCTTGCAGCAGCCGCTGCGCGGCCTGGCCCAGGGACACCAGGGCTCCGGGCAGGTCCCAGGACTCGGGCGGGCGCACGCCCACGGCGTTGCTCACCGCGCGCAGCTCCACAAAGGGCACTCCGGCCAGGGCGCAGCCATAGGCCAGGGCAAAGCCCTCCATGTTCTCCAGGCCCGCCTGGTGGCGCGCCCGCAGCAGCTCCGCGCGCTCGGCGTCCGCCGTGACGCCGCTCACGGTCAGGCTTTTGACCGTGTCCCAAGGCCCGAGGCAGAGCCCCAGCCGCGCCAGATTAATGGACGCGTCCCAGACCACGCGGTCCCACACGGCGGCGTCCGGGCTTGCATCCGTTCCCGCGCGGTGAGCCTGGCCCAGAGCGAACCCCAGGCCCGTAGCGTCGGCCGAGCACCAGCCCGTGGCCAAGAGACCGTATTCCGGCCAGACCTCCCTGTCCACCAGGCGCACGCAGCACAGGGGATGGGCGGAAAGGTCGAAGCTTCCGGCCACGCCCAGGCAGACCACGCCGTCGACATCGTCGCGGGTGAGCGCAGCACCCAGGGTCAGCCCGGCGTTGATGACGCCCAGCCCGGAGACGCAGGCCAGGACCTCGCGGCCATAGGCCATGCGCGGGACAACAGCCCCCTGCGGTTGGGCCTTGGGCCGGCCGGGGCGGACGCCCAGGGCGGCGTCCATCTCCAGTGCGGTGGCGGTGATGACGAGAAGCGCCATGGCCGACCTACAGCCGCCAGAGGCGGAAACCGGCGGTCCCGGCCTCGGCCTGGCTGAAGCGGCCCTTGACGTCCAGCAGAAGCGGGGCCGCCTGGTCGCGGTACCAGCCGCGCAGCTCGGCCAGGCCCAGCTCCCGGTAGTGGGCATGGGGCACGGCCAGGATCAGGGCGTCCAGGCTGCGCAGGGCCGCAAGGTCGGAAAGCGCGATGCCGTACTCAACGCGGGCCTCGTCCGCATCGGCCATGGGGTCGTGCACCAGCACCTCGACGCCGTAGTCGGCCAGCTCGGCCACCACGTCGATGACGCGGGTGTTGCGCAGGTCCGGCACGTTCTCCTTGAAGGTGAAGCCCAGGATGCCCACGCGCGCGCCCTTGACCAGCACCCCGCCGTCGATGAGGCCCTTGATGCAGGCCTGGGCGATGAACCGGCCCATGCCGTCGTTGATGGCGCGCCCGGCCAGGATGACCCGGGGCGCGATACCCAGGGCCTGGGCCTTGAAGGTCAGGTAGTAGGGGTCCACGCCGATGCAGTGACCGCCCACCAGCCCCGGCCGGAAGGGCAGGAAGTTCCACTTGGTGCCTGCGGCTTCCAGCACCTCGCCCGTGTCGATGCCCATGCGGTCGAAAATGATCGCCAGCTCGTTCATGAGCGCGATGTTCAGGTCGCGCTGGGTGTTTTCGATGACCTTGGCGGCCTCGGCCACCTTGATGCTGGAGGCCCGGTAGATGCCGGCCTTGACCACGCTGCCGTAGATACCGGCCAAAAGGTCGGCCGTGGCCTGGTCCTGGCCCGCCACCACCTTGACGATGGTCTCCAGGGTGTGGTCCTTGTCGCCGGGGTTGATGCGCTCCGGCGAGTAGCCCACGAAGAAGTCCCGCCCGCAGGCAAGTCCGGAGTGCTGCTCCAGAAGCGGCACGCAGACCTCCTCGGTGAGGCCGGGGTACACGGTGGACTCGTAGGCCACCACCGCGCCACGGGCCAGGTTCGCGCCCACGGTGCGCGAGGCGCCGATGACCGGGGTCAGGTCCGGGGCGCGGTGCAGGTCGATGGGCGTGGGCACGGCCACGATGACCACGGCGGCCTCTTTCAGGCGCGCGGGATCGCAGCTGAAGTCCAGGGCGGCGGAGGCCAGGCCCTGGCCCGTGACCTCGCCGGTGCGGTCGCGCCCGGACATGAGCTCGTCCACGCGCTTCTGCGAGATGTCGAAGCCGATGACGGCGTAATGCCGGGCCAGGGCCACAGCCAGGGGCAGGCCCACGTAGCCCAGGCCGACCACGGCGATCTTTGCGCGCCGCGCCTTGAGTTCTTCCAGTGTTGTCATCAATCCCTCAGGGGTTTCTGCCGGTCCGCCAGCCCCGCCTGTGGACAACCCGCGCCGGCGCGGATACAAGGGGCGGCATGGAACTCGACTGGCAACTTATCTTCATGGCCCTGGGCCTGGCCCTCCTTCTGGAAGGCCTGCCCTACTTCATCCTGGCCGAGCGCATGCCGGCCGTGCTCCTGACCCTGGCCAGCCGCCCGCCGCGCGCCCTGCGCATCCTGGGGCTCACGACCATGATCCTGGGCGTTTTGCTGGTGGCCCTGGGCCGTTCCCTCTAGCTCCGGAACAGCCGCAAAAAACTCTGTCTAAACCGCTTCCGGGCCCTGCTGCGCTGGTGTTTCCGCCTCCGCAGCGGTCGCCTTTTCCGCCACATGCAGGTACACGATGCCGGAGAGCATGGCAACGTGAAACACACGCGCATACCCGGCGTTGAGCAGCTCCCGCGCCAACTGGCGCTCGTCCGGGAACTCGCGGATGGTCTCGGCCAGGTAGCGGTAGGCTGCGCGGTCGCCGGAGACCAGCTTGCCGAGGCCCGGCAGCACCTTGTCCAGGTAGAAATTGTACAGCCCGCCCCAGACCTTGCGTCGGCCGGTGCCGAACTCCAGGATGCAGAAGCGCCCGCCGGGCTTGAGCACCCGGAGCACCTCCCGGTGCGCGCCCACGCGCGGGCGGATGTTGCGGATGCCGAAGGCGATGGTGGCGGCGCTCACGCTCTCATCCGGCAGGGGCAGCTGGCGGCCGTCGCCCTGCACGGGCATGATGCGCTGAGAAAGGCCCCCCGCGAGCTTCTTTTGGCCGCGCTCCAGCATGGGCAGGGCAAAGTCCACGGCGGCCACGCGCACGTCCGGGTACTGGCGGGTTAGCGCCACGGACACGTCCAGCGTGCCTGCGGCCAGGTCCAGCACGAGCGAATCCGGCTCCGGCCGTGCCGCGCGGGCCAGCCGCCAGCGCCAGTAGATGTCCAGGCCGAGGCTCAGGGTGTGGTTCAGAAAGTCGTACCACCCGGCGATGCGGCCGAACATGGCCGCCACCTGGCGTCCGTGCAACTGGTCGCGCTGGTCCTGGTCCGGGGCTGGGGCTGGGGCACGTTGCATGGGCTACTCGGCCTTGTCCTTCTTCTTGTGGTCCCTGACAGGGGCGCTGCCCGCGCCGCCGCCCACGGTGGCGAGGATCTCGGTGTAGATCTCGGCGAAATGCTCGGCAAAGTTGACCGGGGAGATGCGGCCCACCTCGATGAACTTGACCACAATCTCTTTCGCCACCTGCAGGGCCTGCTTTTCAAGCGACTCCATGCCTCTTCTCCCTGTATATTCCAGGCGCATCGGCCCGGCTGCACGACCGGAAAAACCCGCCCGGTGGGAAATGGCCGTGACCGCACCACGCGGGGACCCCGGGCGGGAAAAGGAAAGAAACCGGCAAGGCCCCTCCCCCTTTGTTTCGCGGCACCCTAGCACGCGCGCCCCTGCCTCGTCGAGTCCGGCGCGGGGCGGGACCGGGTCGTTTCCGGGCCAACCCGGCTGCGCGGTCGCCTTGACCCGCGACAGAAACAGCGCCCCCGTCGGGAATCTCCGGGCCAAGGGCGCGGGGCTGAACCAGAGCGGCATATGCCGCCCCATTGCACCGAAGCGCTTTTCGACATCGTGGAGCCGGTGTCCGTGCTGGTTGGCGGTCCGCGCCGCCTGATCCGCCGGGCGCGGCCTGCCACCCACGCAAAAAGGGCCGCCTCACCAAGGAAGCGGCCCTTTGCAATGGGTGGGTTGCGGCGGACTATTCGTCGTGCATGCTCGCGGCCAGGGCCGCGATCTCCTCGCGGATGACGCGCGCGGCTTCGCGCGGCACGGCGCGCTCGATCTCGGTGCGCACGTCGCGGTCCAGCTGGATCTGGCGGTCCTCCACCAGGGCCAGGCGCTCCTTGAACTCCGATGCGGACTTGTCGCTGTCCTGGGCGCGCTGGCGCAGGGTCTCCTCCAGCTGGGAGCGCAGGTCGGACAGCTCACTGCGCAGGGAGCGGGCCTCGTCGTGGGAAGACTGCAAACGCTGCTCCATGGCGGCCAGGGCCTGGTCCTTCTCGGCCAGCTGGCCCTCCAGGCGCACCACGGCGACGCTGCCGCCCATGACCTGGGTTGCCAGGGCCGCAAGCTGCTGCTGCAGCTGCTCAAGGGCCGCCACCGGGACAGGGGCCGTCTGCGGCGCGGGTTCAGCGGGAGCGGCCAGGGTCAGGGCCGCCGCAGGGGCGGCTTCGGGGGTCCCGGCGCCGTCGGGGAACTGGTCGAGCAGGGCCGCAGGATCGAGGGACTGCTCCACGGCGGACTCCTCGGCCGGGGCCTCCAGGCCCTCCATCATGCCGCCTTCCATCAGGCCGCTGATGTCGAGGTCGCCGGTGTCGAGGAGCTGGCTCGCACCCTCGGCCGGGGCGGCGTCGAGGTCGTCAAGGCCGCCCACGCTGTCCTGGCCCTCGGGGGGCAGGGAAAGGTTCAGGTCTCCGCCCATGTCCTCATCGGCCAGGGCCATGGGCTCCAGGTCGGCCAGGGCCATCGGCTCCGGATCGGCCAGGGACATCGGCTCCGGATCGGAAAGATCGGGCAGGGAAATATCCAGGTCGGGCAATTCCGCCGCCGGGACAGGCTCGGACAAGGGCGGGGCAGCGGGGGCGTCCTCCACGAGGTCGCCCAGGGACAGCTCCAGCATCTCGTCTGCGGGTTCCGCAGGCACGGCCAGGCGCTCAGCCGCCTTGGGCACGTTGAGCGTCTCCAGAAGATCGCTCATGTCGGTGTCGTCGTGCGGGGGAAGCACCTCGGCCTTGGCCACGGGCTCCTTGGCCTCGCCCAGGCCGGAAATGAGGTCGTCCAGGGCCGCTGTGTCGATGCCGCCGTCCTTGCCGCCTGCTGTGTCCTCGGGCGGGGTGATGTCCAGCTCGCCGCCGGTGGCGAAAGCGCCCAGGTCCAGCACGTCGTCGTCCGCAGCGGCCGGGGCCTGCTCCGGGGCGGCGGCGAAGTCGCCCAGGTCCAGCACATCGTCGTCTGCGGCGGACGAGGGCGGCTCCGGGGCGGCGGCAAAGTCGCCGAGGTCCAGCACGTCGTCGTCCTGGGCGGGCGCCGGTGCGGGCTCGGCCACCAGATCATCAAGCAAAAGGATGTCCTCCCCGGCGGAATCGCCAGGGACAGGCGCCTTGCTCACAGGCTCGGTCAGGTCCTCGGCAAAGAGGGCCTCCAGCTCCTTCTCGAAATCGCTCTCCGGGGTCGAGGCCTTGGCCTTCTTGGGGTCCAGGTCAAGTCCCGCCAGATCGAGGATATCGTCGTCAGGAGAGGGGGGAGTCGGCGTCATGGTCTCCTCCTCCGCAGGGAAGCGTTAAAAAAGGGGGCCGCTTTCGCAGCCCCCTGGATGAGCGTGATAGCGGCTAGGCCTTCACGTGGCACTTGGGGCAAGCGGTGGGGGCGTTGGGGCTCTTGTCCTTCACGGCCTTGTGGCAGCCCAGGCAGCTCTTGGCGTTGGCGCCGTGGAAGGCGGCGTAGAAGGAATCCTTGCCGGTCTTGGCGGTGTAATTCGCGTGGCAACCCGCGCTGTCACACTTGACGAACTCGCTGGCGCCGACCTTCTTGTGGTGGCAGTCAGCGCACTTGGCGGACTTGTGCGTGCCATGGTTGAACTTCACCACAGGCTGCTTGGCGCCAGCGGGGGCCTTCATGGCAAGCCCGTCGGCCGGGGCCTTCGGGGCAGCAGCATACAGGGGCAGCGCCAGGGCCAGGGCCAGGGCGGCAACAATCAGGGTCATAAAGAGAGAACGTTTCATGCTCCTCAATCCTCCTTTCACGTGCGTGAAAACTCCACTATCCTCTGCCTATCAAACAGGGCCCCCATTTACGGGAGACCAATCCAAGACGAACGAGTGCTAAATACCCTCAAACAGCGGTTCCTGGCAAGGGAGGCGACACACTTTTCCAGGATTTTTTTCACAAGCCCGCCTGGGCGTCCTCTCCGGTGAGCCCGTATTTCCCGGCGTACCCGCGCGGGGTGAGCATGCGCGGCCCTGTTTTCGCGACCACGAGCCGGGTTGCGCTGTTGCCCACCACAAGGATGCTCTGCATGTCCACGGCCTCCACATCCAGGCCGTCCAGGCTGGTCACCACGACCTCCTGGCCGGGCCGATAGGCGCGCTTGACCAGGCCCACGGGCGTGGTTCCCGGCCGGTGCGCGGCGATGGCCGCCAGCGCCAGCGGCAGGTGCTCCTTGCGCCGCACCGAGCGCGGGTTGTAGAGCACGATGACGAAGTCGGCCCCGGCCGCCGCCCCGAGGCGGCGCTCGATGAGCTCCCAGGGCGTGAGCAGGTCGCTGAGGCTGATCACGGCGAAGTCGTGCATGAGCGGAGCGCCCAGAAGCGCCGCCGCCGCGCACAGGGCCGGGATGCCCGGCACCACCTCGACCTCCAGGTCCAGGCCGCGCGCCTCCACCAGCTCCAGCACCAGCCCGGCCATGGCATACACGCCCGCGTCGCCGCTGGAGACCACCACGGTCTCGACCCCGGTGCGCGCCAGGTCCAGGGCCGCATTGCAGCGCTCCACCTCGCCGGTCATGCCCGTGGACAGCACCTGCCGCCCGGCCAGGACCGCAGGCTCCACCAGCTCGATGTAGCCCTTGTAGCCCACGATGGCCTGCGCGCGCAGAAGCGCCGCCCTGGCCAGGGGGGGCAAAAGGGCCGCGTCGCCCGGCCCGAGTCCGACTACAGTAATGCGTCCGCTCAACTCATGCTCCCTTGCGCGTACAGCGCCACCGCACAGGTGACGCGCCCGGTCTTGGATTTGGGCGAGACCAGCTCCCCGTTGCCTGTGAGCAGCAGGGCCGCAGCCTCGCTCACGCTGCCTGTGCCGGTGCGGCGCAGGACCGTCTCGGACTGCCCGGCCGCCTCAACCGCCGCCAGGGCCTCCGGTGCATAGAATACAACTTCCGGGCCAAGGGCCGCAGCGGCGGCGCAAAGTCCCGGATCAGCACGCTTTATGCTCGCCGTGCCCACAGCGGCCACGCTCTGCGGGCAGAGCCCCTGCTGCGCAAACACGGTCGCGATGTGCGCAAGGATTTCACTTTCCGGCACATTCTTGCGGCTGCCCAGGCCCAGGCCCAGGCAGCGCGGGTACAGGCGGAAGGTCTGCGGAAAAAGCCCGCCCGCGCGCCAGTGGCACCAGACCCCCGGCAGGGCCGGGTCCCAGTCCTCGGGCGCGGTGGCCGCAAAAAGCCCGTCGCAGTCCTCGCCCTCCAGCAGCCGCCCCTCGGGGTCGAACACCTGCACCAGGCGGCCTTCCAGCAGGGCCGCGCTCACGGCCTTGGCCGCGGGCAGGTTCCCCAGGGCCATGCCGCGCCTGCGCGCCAGCTCGTCCACCGCGGGCAACCCGGCCACGTCCGTGCCGGTGGTGATGACCGGGGTCGCGCCGGTGATCCGCGCCAGCTCGCGCGCCAGCTCATTGGCCCCGCCGAGGTGCCCGGACACGAGACTGACGGCGAAGCGGGCCTCGTGGTCCAGCACCGCCACGGCCGGGTCCACGGTCTTGCCGCGCAGGTGCGGAGCGATGGCGCGCACGGCGATGCCCGCCGCGCCGAGGAACACGTGGCGCGGGTAGCGGGCAAAGGTCCGGGCCAGGAGCCCGCGGATGTCGGCAAAGGGCCGGACGCCCTGCCCTGCTTGCCCGGCCAGGCGCTCCGGGGCGTGGATATCCACAGGCAGGCTGGCGGCGATGCGCCGGGCCAGGGCCAGGCCCTGGGCGCTGAAGACATACAGGGCCGTGTCCGCGCTCACCCCTTGTCCGCCCAGATGATGAACACCGGGTTCTGGGCCCGCAGGCGCAGGTCCCCGGCCAAGCGGTCGGCGGTGGAGGCCTGGATCTGGGTGATGCCGAAGTTCCAGTTCTGGGCCTGGAAATAGTCCTTCACGCGCATGAGGGTGTCGAGCAGGATGGCGTGGATGACCAGCCGCCCACCGGGCTTGAGCCGCAGGCAGGCGTGGGCCAGGGCGCGGGTGTTCTGCCCCAGGCCGCCGCCGATGAACACGCGGTCCGGGTCCGGCAGGGCGGCCAGGCAGTCGGGCATCTCGCCCTTCACGGTCTCCACCAGCCAGGCCCCGATGCGCCGCACGTTCTCGCGGATCATGGCCGCGCGCCTGCTCTCGCGCTCCACGGCGAAGATGCGCCCCTCGTGGGCCAGGTGCGAGGCCTCGATGGCCACCGAGCCGCAGCCCGCGCCCAGGTCCCAGACCACGGAGTCAGGCATGACCCCGAGCATGGCCAGGCCCGTGGCCCGGGCGGCCTGCTTGGTGATGAGCCCCTTCTCGTGCAGGTAGAAATGGTCCGGGATGCCCAGCATGAGCGGGATCTCCGGGGGGGCCGTGCGCTCCACCAGGACCAGGTTCAGGTCGGCGAAGGGCAGGTCCCAGGCCTCCTCCAGGCGCAGGCGCCGGGCGGTCTCGTTGGGCGCGCCGAGGTTCTCCAGCACGATGAGCTGGGCGTCCACCACTCCACGCTCCAAGAGCGCCTGGGCGATGACCGCGGGCGAGTTCTCCGGGTCCGTGAACACGGCCAGGCGCTCGAACCGCGCCAGGGAGGCGAAGAGCGGGTTGAAGTCGCTGCGGCCATGCAGGGAGACCACGCGCACCTCGTGCCAGGGCAGGCCCACGCGGGCCGCGGCCATCTGCAGGGTGCACAGGTTGGGATGCACGTGCACACGCTCCGCGCCCAGGTGCTCGATGAGCCTTTTGCCCAGGCCGAAGAACAGCGGGTCACCGTCGGCCAGCACCACCACGGCCTTGCCCGCGTCCAGGTCGCGCTCGATCTCCTCCAGGACGGGCGTGAGCTGCCCGGCCACGGGGATGACCTTTTCCGGGCGGCAGGAGCGCGGCGCGGCGTCAAGCAGCCTGCGCCCGGCCACAAGCACCTGGGCGCGGGCAAGAATGTCGTCCACGCCGGGCGGCGGGGTCAGGATGCCGGGCCGAAGGCCGATCACATGCACGGGGTTCTGGCTCTTGTCGAACATGGGTCCCCTTTAGCGCGAACCCGCGCCCGGGTGAAGGGGGGCAGCGGGGACAAAAATGGATTCCGGCGCGGGGTCGGCGTAGAGGCAGGCCCCGGCCATGTCAAAAACCACGTAGCGCACGCTTAAGGCCGGCCCGGCAAAACCCTGAGCGGCCGCGCGCGCGCGCGAAACCAGCAGTTCGATCAATCTGCGCCCCGCTTCGCCCTGCCCGGCCAGGGCCAGGGCCTGGCCTGCGGTGTTGGCCTGGGCCACGGCGGCCGCAGTGGGCTCGTCCGCCCCGGCCTGGCGCGCCCAGTCGGCCAAAAGCGCGAAGTCGAGTTCGGCCGCGCGGGCGTGGGTGTTGGCGAACCCTTGCGCCTGCTTGACCAGCTTGCCGGGAAACACGGCCCAGACCACGTCGGTGAAGCCACGCGCGGCGGCCGACCCAAGCGCGTGGGCGAAAAAGTCCGCCGCCTGGATCAGGCAGAGGTCCGGCACAAAGGGGTGGCGCTCCTGCAGCAGGCGCTCGCTGCGGCGGCCCGTGGTCAGGACCACGGCCTGCCGACCGGCCGCCCGGGCCACGTCCAGGCCCGCGTCGATGCACGCGGCCCAGGCCTCGTGGCTGTAGGGCCGCACGATGCCGCCCGTGCCCAGGATGGAGATGCCGCCCACAATGCCCAGGCGCGGGTTCAGGGTGTGCCTGGCCATGGCCTCGCCCTCGGGGACCTCGATGACCACCAGCGCGATACCCTTGAAGTAGTCGGGCAGGACCTCCAGCACGGCCGCGCGGATCTGCGCCTCCGGGCCGGGGTTGATGGCCGCGTTGCCCACGGCCACGCTCAGGCCGGGCAGGGTCACGCGGCCCACGCCGCGCCCGCCGCCGATGAGCACGTGCGGGCCGACCCCGGAAAAGGCCGGGTCCAGGGTCACGTGGGCTTCGATGAGCGCGCCGTGGGTGGCGTCCGGGTCGTCGCCGCCGTCCTTGACCACGCCCGCGCGCACGCCCAGCTCGTCGTTACGCAGGGAGGCGATGGGGATGGTCAGCCGGCCGAGGCCGGGCAGGTGCGGGGGCGGCAGGGGGATGTCCACCACCTGCGGGGCCTCGCCGGTGAGGGCGAAGAGCGTGGCCGCGCGCGCGGCCGCAGCGGCCGCCGAGCCCGTGGTAAAGCCCTCACGGAGGTGACCCTCACGCAGCGGCGGCTGATCCGCAGAGGTCTGGTCACTGGAGATGTCGCGGCGGCTCATGCGTCGGGCCTCTTGTCCAGGGCTTTGGGCCCGTTGGTGATGCGCGCCCCGGCGGCCCGGGCGAGGTTGCGCAGCATGGCCGGAAAGAGCAGGCCGTGGGCCGGCCACATGGCCCACCAGTAGGCCAGGCCCCACAGTCCGCGCGGCTGGAAGCTGGTCAGCAGCAAGAGCTCCGTGCCGCCGTCCTTCGGGGCCAGGCGCAGATCCAGGGTGGCCGCGCCCGGCAGCTTCATCTCGGCCAGCAGGAGCAGGCGGCGTTCCGGCTCGGCCACCAGCACGCGCCAGAAATCCAGGGCCTCGCCCACGGCCGGGGTCGCGCCGTCGCGCCGCCCGCGCGAAAGCCCAGGCCCGCCCAGCAGCTTGTCCGCAAGGCCGCGCACCCGCCAGAGCAGGTTGCCCGCGTACCAGCCGGTATCCCCGCCGATGCGCCGCACCGTGTCCCAGACACGCGCCGGGTCGGCCGCCAGGGTGGCGGCGTAGTCGGCCCGGAACACCGTGCCCCCGGCAAAGCTCGCGTCCCCGGCCCTGGTCCACTCCGCCGGGCAGGACGCGGCCCGGCCCAGCTCCTGCGGGGCGCAGGGCGTCCCGGCGTCGAAGCAGCAGGTGGCGGCTCCGCCCTCCCGCGTCTCGGAAAGGGCTGCGGCCATGGCCTCCTCGCAGCCCAGAAGCTTCTGCGGCACCAGGGCCAGGATGCGCGTGTCGCGGCAGACGACCTCGTTCTTCAGGCCCTCGATGAGCGGCCGCACCAGATGCGCGGGCACGGGGGTGATGAGGTTGACCCAGAAGGCCGAGAGCCCCGGCGTCAAAAACGGCAGGGGGATGACCAGCGGGGCGCGGATGCCTGCCGCCCGGGCGTAGCTGCGGAACAGCTCGCCATAGGTGATGACGTCCGGGCCGCCGATGTCCAGGGTCAGGCCGCTGGTGGCCGGGTTCTCCAGGCAGCCGAGCAGGTAGCCCAGCACGTTGGTCACGGCGATGGGCTGGCAGCGCGTGCGCACCCAGCGCGGGGTGAGCATCACGGGCAGGCGCTCCACCAGGGCGCGGATGATCTCGAACGAGGCGCTGCCAGAGCCCAGGATCACGGCCGCGCGCAGCACGGTGGCGGGCACCGATCCTTCACTGAGGATGCGCCCGACCTCGGAGCGCGAGCGCAGATGCTCGGACAGGCCCGGCGCGCCGGTCTCATTTTCAGCGCCCAGCCCGCTCAGGTAGATGATGCGGCCCACCCCGGCCTCGGCTGCGGCCTGGGCCATGTTGCTGGCGGCGCTGCGGTCGGCCTGGGCGAAGTCCCCGCCCGCGCCCATGGAGTGCACCAGATAGAAGGCCGTGGAGCAGCCCTGCATGGCCGCCGCGAGGCTGGCCTTGTCCGTGACGTCGGCAGGAAGCACGCGCAGGTTCGGGTGCGCGCCCCAGGGCCGGGCCAGGAGCTTGCGCGGGCTGCGCACCCCGGCCACGACCGTATGGCCGCGCGCGAGCAGGAGCGGCACCAGCCGCCCGCCCACGTAGCCGGTGGCCCCGGCGACAAAGACCGCGTTCCCGTCCATGCTAGTCCTTGGGCTTCCAGCCCAGGCGCTTCAGGCAGTCGGCCATGGCCGGCTCCCGCGCGTCGCCCTGGGGTTGCGGCCCGATCTTGCCCTCGCAGAACTTCAGGTCCTCCTCATAAAGCTTGTCCTCCTTGCGCGGGTCCGGCTCGCTGGGGTGGGTCCAGGGCTTGGACTTGGGCAGGCAACCGCCCAGAAGGAAGACGGCGAGGCAAAGGCAGGCGAGGTTGGGCTTCAGGCGCATGGGTCCTCCAGGGACAGCAGGCGATACGGGTCAGGACGGCTCAAGCTCCGCAGCCGGAGCCACCTGGGCGAAGACCGCGCCCAGGGCGGCCAGGTAGGCGGTCTGGACATCGGCGGCGGCAACGCTGCGCCCCGCGAAGGAGAGGCTGCGGGTGGCGCAGGCGTCAGCCGCCAGGCGCACGCCGAAGCCCAGGTCAAAGGCCGCGCGCACGCTGGTGTCCACGCACATATGCGTCATCATGCCGCAGATGGTCAACCGCGTGGCGGACAAAGCGCGCAGGAGCTCCAGCAGGCCGGTCTCGCGGAAGGAGTTTGGGTAGTGCTTGAGCAGGACGGCCTCGCCGGGCAGCGGAGCGTTGCTAGGGTGGATGTCCGCGCCCTGGGTGCCGGGCAGGAAGAAGGTCGCGCCGGGGCGAAGGTTCTCGTGGCGCACGTGGACCACGGGCTGCCCTGCCGCGCGGTGCCGGGCCAGAAGCCCTGCGGCGGCCCGTCCGGCCGCTTCCGCGCCGTCGAGCTCCATGCTCCCGCCGGGAAAGTAGTCGTTCTGGATGTCGATGAGGACGAGCACGTCGGGTGCGTCCGGCGCCTTGGGCATGGCCTTGCTCCGCAAGCGAGAGTCGCGGCCAGCTCCGGCGCGCGCTGCGGCACCCTAGCAGATATTGCCGGGGCCGCCAATGCCCTTGCACCCCCGGCCCAGGCGTCTAGTTGATGTTGACATTCAATTTCAATACATGCCATGAGTGCCCACCAAAGCTTGTTCAGGCAGGCGGAACGGGTCGTGCGCGAGCGGAACATGGGGTTCCGGGCTGCGCAGGGCGACAGACACGGAGGATGGCGATGCTTCTTCTCACCAGCGGCGGGGCGTGCAAGGACAAAGCGGCCAACACCGAGCCGGGCGGGTGTTCCGGCAACTGCGGGGGCCTGGGGGCCTGCGCCATGAACACGGCGCACCAGCTGGCCGAGTCTCTGGGCCGGGCCGTGGACGCGCGCGACCGGCGGCTTTCACGCCACTCGGAACTTGTGGCCGAGATCGCCGGGCTGCTGGCCAGGGCGCACGGCCTCACCGCGCGGCAGGCGGAGCTGGTGCACATGGCCGGCCACCTGCACGACATCGGCAAGATCGGCGTGCCCGACGCCGTGCTGCACAAGCCCGGCCCGCTCTCCCCCGAGGAATGGACCCTGGTGCGCGAACATCCGCGCCTGGGGGCGGAGATCCTCTGCCCGGTGCACGTGTTCCGGGGACCGCACAGCGTCTGCGAGATGGTGCTCGCGCACCACGAGCGCTTCGACGGCCGGGGCTATCCGAGCGGCCTGTCCGGCCGGGGCATTCCCCTTGGCGCGCGGCTGGTCAGCGTGGCCGACGCCTTCTGCGCCATGACCGAGGACAGGCCCTATCGCCAGGGCATGTCCATCGAGGACGCGCTCCAGGAGGTCGAGGCTTCGTCCGGGACCATGTTCGACCCGTGCGTGGTCAGGGACTTCCTGCGCATCCGGCTGCAACTGCCGGGGCTGCTGCTCGGCGGCAGCGGCATGTCCTGTCCCCTGCCCTGAGGCGCGGGGGACAGTCCTGCGTTGCGCCCGGGCTCCGGGCAAGGTATACGGGAGGTGAAAGGCAGGCTTCAGGCCAGGAGACGCCGGTACACGGAGCGCTCGTAGGCCTTGCAGAGGCGGCGGGCCAGGGGCTCGCCCAGCCCGGCCTGTTGCAGCCGGCAGTACAGGTGCAGGGGGTTGAGCAGGTGTTGCAGCTGGCAGCGCATGAATCGCATGATGGCCCCCTCCTTGCTGGGGATCGTCCGCTGCCTGTGGAGTAGCAAGAGCCATGCCCGTATTGAAAAATAGAGCAAATCCCGCAAGGCCGACTTCCGGGCCCCGGACCGGGCGTCGCGATTCCGCCGCCTCGGGCGTGGCCGTCGCCCTGGACAACTCCCTGGACGACCACGCCCAGGGCTCCGGCCTGGCGGGCCGCGCGGCGTTGCCGCCCTGGAGCCTGGCCGCGCCCTCCTGCGTGCTCCCGGCGGACGTGGGCACGAATTGCGCGGCCCTGGCCCGGCACTTCCCGGAGCTCGGCCTGTGCTTTTTTGAGACCGGGGCCTGCCTGGCCTATGGCGAGGCCGACCTGCCCCCAAGCCTGGGCGGGCTGCCGGTGCGCTGGCACCTGCACCTGCCCCTGGACCTGCCCTGGGATCAAGGCTGCCAGCCCGTGGCCCAGGTCATCCTGGCCCTGGCGGAAAAGGTTGCCGGGCTTGCGCCCTGGGCCTATGTTTTGCACCCGCCGCGGGAGGCGGAGCAGCTGCGCGAGCTGGCGCTGATCCTGGCCAGGCGCGGCCTGCGGCCCGAGTCGCTTCTGGTGGAGAACATCCAGGGCGACGACCTGGCGCGCATGTGGCCCGTGGTGCGGGAGCTGGGCCTTGGCGCGTGCCTGGACCTGGGGCACATGCTGGAGCGCGGCCAGGAGGGGCTTCTCGCCCTGCCGGGCCTGTGGGCGCACGCGCGCATGCTGCACCTGAACGCCCCGGACGCAGCCAGGCCGGGCCGCCACGCGGCCCTGGACCAACTGGACGCCGCCGGGCGCGAGGTGCTCGGCCGGATGCTGGCCGCCTTCGCCCCTGGGGGCAGCGTGGTGCTGGAGCTGTTCAGCCCGCGCGAACTGTTCGATTCGCTGCGCTTCATCCAAGGTATCCGGCAAGATTTCCGGGCCGGGATGAGCGGGCAAGAGGAGGATATTGCGTGATCACCTTCGTCATCGGCGGCAACAAGTCCGGCAAGTCGGACTTCGCCATGAATCTTCTGGAACGCGAGGCCGGGCCAAAGCTGTTCCTCGCCACGGGCCAGGCCCAGGACATGAGCTTCCGCAAGCAGATCGCCCGGCACCGCGACCGCCGCGACCCGGCCCTGCCCGTGGTGGAGGTCGGCTGGGACTTGCCACGCGCCCTGCTGGAGGCTAAGAAGGGGCATGCCGCAGTGCTCGTGGACAGCCTGGATTTCTGGCTGTACCTGTGCATGCAGGAGCAGCGCGAGGCCGACCTGACACAGGCTTTGCTCGATATCCTGGCGAGTTGGAAAGGCCCGAAGCTCATCCTGGTGTCCTGCGAGATCGGGTTTTCTCCCCTGCCGGGGTCAAGCGAGGCCAGATTGTTTCTGAAGAGGCTCGGCCGGTTGAACCAGGCCGTGGCGGCCCTGTCCCACGAGGCGCACCTCGTGGTGGCGGGCCTGCCGCTGGTGCTGAAAAAGGCGGAACATGGCGATCCCGAAACTGATTGACGAGAAAGTCCAGACCCTGCTCTCGCTCCTGAACAAGGACCAGCGCTGGCTCATCGTCATCAACGCCGACCCGGACTCCATGGGTTCGGCCCTGGCGCTCAAGGCCATCCTCTCGCGCAAGGTCCTGGACATCGGCATCGGGCACGTCAACGAGATCAACCGCCCGGACAACCTGGCCATGATCCGCTACCTGCGCGTGCCCACGCGCAGGCTCATCCCGAACCTCATCACCCAGTACGACCGCTTCGCCCTGGTGGACTCCCAGCCGCACCACCACCCGGAACTGGAGAAGCTCAACTACTCCGTGGTCATCGACCACCACCCGACCCTGCCGGACAAGCCCGTGAGCGCGCCGCTGACCGACATCCGCCCCAAGTACGGCGCCACCTGCACCATGCTCACGGAGTACCTGCAGCGCCTGCAGATACGCCCGCCCAAGCTGCTGGCCTCGGCGCTGCTGTACGGCATCAAGGCCGACACCCAGAGCTTCCAGCGCAAGTTCATCGACGCGGACATCAACGCCTTCAAGTACCTCTCCAAATACGCCGACCACACGCTGATCCAGCGCATCGTGCGCAGCGAGTACCATCTGGAGTGGATGCGCTACTTCTCGCGCGCCTTCTACAACCTGCGGCGCATCGGCAGCGGGCTCACCGCGCACCTGGGCAAGGTGCAGAGCCCGGACATCCTCGTGGTCGTGGCCGACTTCTTCATGCGCGTGCACTCCATCTCCTGGGACGCGGTGAGCGGAGTGTTCGGCGACAAGCTGGTGGTCATCTTCCGGGGCGACGGCCTGCGCAAGGACATGGGCAAGTTCGCGGCCTCGCACTTCGGTGAGCTGGGCTCGGCCGGAGGCCACAAGGGCGCGGCCAGGGCCGAGGTGCCCATGGAGGCCCTGGACGGCAAGGACCCGGAGATGTACGTGCTGAAAAAGCTCTCGCGCGGGAAAACCGCCAGCGTCCAGCGGATCTAGCCGCCCATGTCCCTCAAGACCCGCCTGAACCTCGACGACCGCGACCCGCTCTTCCTTGTCGACGGCACCAGCTTCCTCTACCGGGGCTTTTACGCCTTTCCGGACCTGAAGCGCTCCGACGGCATGCCCACGGGCGCCATCTACATCGTGCTGCGCATCCTGCTGCGCATCTTGAAGGACGAGCGGCCCAGGCACCTGGGCTTCTTCATGGACGGCAAGGGCCCGACCTTCCGCAACGCCCTGTACGAGCCCTACAAGGCCCAGCGCCCCAGGATGCCCGAGGACCTGGCCGCCCAGATCGAGCCCCTGCGCGAGGCCATCCGCCTGCTCGGCCTGTCGCTGACCGTCAGCGACGGGGTGGAGGCCGACGACTGCATCGCCAGCCTGGCCGCCGCGCACCACGAGACGCGCCCGGTGATCATCGTGGCCTCGGACAAGGACCTGAAGCAGTGCCTGACCGACAACGTCTACATGTGGGACCCGGCGGGCAAGAACGAGAAGGTCAGCGGCATCAAGGAATTCGTGGCCGAGAACGGCATCACGCCCGCCCAGTGGCCGGACCTGCAGGCCCTCATGGGCGATGCTTCCGACAACATCCCGGGCCTGCCCGGCGTGGGGCCCAAGACCGCCATCAAGATCATCCAGGAGTTCCCCACCCTGGAGGACGTGCGCGACAATTTCGACAAACTGCCCGAGAGCTTCCGCAAGAAGCTTGAAGGCCGCGTGGACGACATCTTCCTGTACCGCGAGCTGACCCGGCTCAAGGTGGACTGCTGCCCGGACCTGGACCTGGGCCTGCTGGCCGTGCGCCCGCCCGACGCCGCGCGCCTGGCGGAGTTCCTCACCACCTACGAGTTCAAGAGCCTGCTGCGGGACATCCCCGCGCCGCCCCAGCCTCCGAGCCCCACCGAGGCCGCCGCTGCCGCCTGGACCGGCCCGCCGCCCTGGGAGAACGGGGCCATCCATCTCGGGCCGGACGCGCCCGCGCCCCAGGCCACGCTGCTGGGCACGCCGTCCGCCGCGCCTGCCTTTGCGCCATCCGCCGCCACCCCGGCCATGACTGCGGCAGCCCCGCCCATAAAAGCCCCCAGGCGGCCCGCGCAATTCTCGCTCTTCGGCGCAAGCCCGGACGCCGCGCCGCCCGTTGCGCCCAGGCCCGCCAGCGACCTGCCCCTGCGCACCGTTGCCGACCCCGCCGCCCTGCCGCCCGTGGCCGGAAAGCGCGTCGGGCTGGTGCCGCCGGAAAATCCCGGCGAGCCCTTCCGCTTGGCACTTGATCCCCAGACTGGAGGCGAAGCCTCCGAAATCGCCTACACGGGGCCGGAAGACGCGCTGGCCGCGCACCTGGCCGGGGCGGCCAAGATCGCCGCGCCCAGCCTGCAGGAGCTGTTGCGCCGCAGCCCGGCCTGGGGCCAGCCAGAACTTTCGCTGTGGTTCGACCTGGGCCTGGCCGCCTACCTGCTCCGGCCCGAGGACCGCAACTACACCTTCGAGCGCCTGCGCCTGTCGCTCTTCGCCCCGCAGGGCCTGGACCAGTCGCCCCTGCCGGAGGCGGACGAAACCGCGCCCCTGGACGACATTTTCGCCGCCGCGCCCCCGCATCCCGACGCCCGCGCCCTGGCCGCCCTGGCGCTCATGCGCTCCCTGGCCAAGCGCCTGGAGAACGCCGGGCTCAGCGACCTGCTGCGCGACCTGGAGCTGCCGCTCATCCCGGTGCTGGCGGACATGGAGCGCCGGGGCGTGCGCATCGACTTCGCGGCCTTCCAAAGCTTTCTGTCCGAGGTCAGCGCCCAGATCGAGCACCACGGCAAGCGCGTGCAGGAGCTGGCGGGCGGCCCCATCAACGTGCGCTCCAGCCAGCAGCTGGCCGAGGTGCTGTTCGGCAAGCTCGGCCTCAAGCCCGCCGGCAAGACCCCCGGCGGGGCGCTGTCCACCGGCAGCGACGCCCTGGAACGCCTGGCCGGCCAGCACCCCATCATTGAGGAGATTTTGTCCTTCCGCGTGGCCGAGAAGCTGCGCTCCACCTACCTTGAGCCCATGCCGCGCCTGGCCGACGCCTCGGGCCGCCTGCACACGCGCTTCAACCAGCTGGCCACGGCCACGGGCAGGCTGTCCAGCTCCGGCCCGAACCTCCAGAACATCCCCATCCGTGGGCCGCAGGGCGCACGCATGCGGGCCTGCTTCATCGCCGCGCCGGGACACCTGCTCGTGGGCGCGGACTACTCCCAGGTGGAGCTGCGGGTGCTGGCGCATTTCTCCAAGGACCCGGCCCTGCTCGACGCCTTCCGCAGGGACGAGGACATCCACAGCCGCACGGCCGCCCTGCTCTACGACAAGGACGCGGCCGAGATCACCCCGGACGAGCGGCGCGGGGCCAAGACCATCAACTTCGGGCTCATCTACGGCATGGGCCCGCAGAAGCTGGCGCGCGAGCTGTCCATCAGCGTGAACCAGGCCAAGGAGTTCATCGCCCGCTACTTCGAGAAGCTGGGGGCCTTGAAGGCCTTCTACGACGAGCTTGTGGAGGACGCCCTCGCGCGCGGCTACGTCACCACCCTCGCCGGACGGCGCAGGCTCCTGCCGGAACTGCACTCGCGCAACCAGCAGGCCCAGGCCCAGGCCCGCAGGCAGGCCGTGAACACGGTCATCCAGGGTTCCGCGGCCGACGTCATCAAGCTGGCCATGCTGCGCGTGCACGCGGACGCGCGCCTGGCCGAGCTGGACGCCCGGCTGATCCTCCAGGTGCACGACGAACTGCTGCTTGAGGCCCCGGAGGCCGCCGCGGACGAGGCGGCGCAACTCCTGCGCGGACTCATGCAGGAGGTGACCACCCTGCTCGTGCCCCTCAAGGTCGACCTGGGCGTCGGCCACACCTGGGCGGACGCGCACTAGCCAGCGCCGGACAGACGTGCTCCAGCCTGCGCCAGCCAGCCACATTCCCCTTTCGCCCCCGGCGCTTCTGCGCTAGGGAGAGGGTCCATGCAAACGCACACCACAGCCATCCTTCTCGCGGCCTTCGGCTCGCGCCTGCCCGACGCCTCCCAGGCGCTGGAGCGCATGCGCGAACACACGGCCGGACTGTACCCGGACTTCCGCGTGGAGACGGCGCTGACCTCGGGCACGGTGCGCCGCCACAAGGGCGCGCTAAGCCGCCACGGCCGCTCGCCCGAGGAGATCTTGCGCGCCCTGCGCAAGGACGGCGTCACGCGGCTGGCCGTGCAGTCCCTGCACGTCATCCCCGGCGACGAGTTCCGCAGCCTGGAGCGCCTGGTGGAGAACCTGCGGCGCGGGCCGTCCAATCCCAACGGCTTTGAGCGGATCGAGCTGGGCCGCCCGCTTCTGGGCAGCCGCGAGGACATCCGCCGCGTGGCCCTGACCATCCTCACCGTGCTGCCGCCCGAGCGCGCGCCCGGCGAGGCCGTGCTGCTCATGGGCCACGGCACGCGCGGCAAGGCCAACGGCGTGTACCAGGACCTGGCCGACGAACTGCGCGCGCTGGACCCGCTGGTGCTCATCGGCGCGCTGGAGGCCGAACCGGGCCTCGCGGCCAAGGTCGACGAGCTGCGCGAGCTGGGCGCAAGCCGGGTGCACCTGATGCCGCTTCTGTTCGCGCGCGGGGTCCACGCCACCCGCGACATGGCGGGCGAGGGCAAGGGCTCCTGGCAGGCCGGGCTCACCAGTGCGGGCTTCGCCTGCGCCGCCCACGTCAAGGGCGCGGGCGAGCACCAGGCCCTGGCCGGGATCTGGCTGGACCATCTGCACGAGGCCGTGGCCCGGCTCAAAAAAAACGAGCCCGCCCCAGGGAACTGAGACGCAATACCGCCGCCGCCCCTCGACGAACGCCCGTTGATCTGGCATGGAGTTTGTGAGCAATCTTGCCTTTGGCCACAAACGCAAGCAAGGAGCGGATATGGGCGAGGAAATCAAAGTGCTCGTGGTGGACGACGAGGAGCGCTTCCGCAACACCCTGGGCAAGCTCTTGACCGCCCAGGGGATGGTCGTGACCATCGCCGGAGGCGGGGAGGAAGCCCTGGAGATCCTGCGCGGGGCCCCCCACGACATCGTGCTCCTGGACGTGAAGATGCCCGGCATGAGCGGCCAGCAGACCCTGCTGGAGATCAAGAAGCTCGACCCGGACATCGAGGTCATCATCCTCACCGGCCACGCCTCGGTGGACATCGCCGCCGAGATGATGGCCCACGGCGGCTCGGACTACCTGCTCAAGCCCTACCCCATGGACGAGCTTCTGGGCATCATCCACATCGCCTACGACCGCCGCAAGACGGCGAAAGGACAGTAGAGCCGCATGCGCATCATCCGCGTCCGCCACAAGGACCAGGCCTTCTACGCCGCCATCGTCAGCCCGGAGAGCGTGCGCCCGCTGAACCGCGAGGACGGCCAGCCCGACGAGATCCCCCTGGCCGAGCTGGAGCTTTTGCCCCTGGTGCGGCCGAGCAAGATCGTCTGCGTGGGCCTGAACTACATGGACCACGCCCGCGAGCTGGGCCTGGCCGTGCCCGAGGAGCCCATCCTGTTCCTCAAGCCGCCCTCCTCGGTCATCGGCGCGGGCGACGCCATCGTGCTGCCCGCCAACTGCGAGCAGGTGGACTATGAGGCCGAGCTGGCCCTGGTCATGGGCCGCACCGCGCGTTTCGTCAGCGAGGAGGCCGCCGCCGGGCACATCTTCGGCTACACCTGCGCCAACGACGTCACCGCCCGCGACCTGCAAAGGAAGGACGGCCAGTGGACGCGGGCCAAGGGCTTCGACACCTTCTGTCCCGTGGGGCCGTGGATCGAAACCGATCCCGGCGACCTGCACGACCTGACCCTGAGCACCATGGTGGGCGGCCAGGTGCGCCAGAAGGGCAACACCGCGAGCATGATCTTCCCGCCGCACCTGCTCGTGAGCTACATCTCCAACATCATGACCCTGCTCCCCGGCGACGTGATCCTCACCGGCACCCCGGCGGGCATCGGCCCGCTCAAGGCCGGGGACGAGGTCAGCGTGGAGATCGACCGCGTGGGCTTCCTGCTCAACCCGGTCATCGGCCAGGCCCTGGGCGAGCCCATGGCCGTGCAGTAGTTTACAGCCGGGCAACCGCCCCCGGCAGCCTTCCGGCCCGGCGGCGGCGCCATTTTCCGCTTGCCAAACGCGCGCAGCCGACGTAAAAGCACACGTTTCACAAATCACACGCCCTGGCCACATACTGGGTGCCCCGGATGTTCCGGGGAATGGCCAAGCGCCAGGGCGGAGGAAAAACCCAGGAGGAATCATGGCTTACGTTACTATGAAGCAGATGCTGGAGACCGGCGTCCACTTCGGTCACCAGACCCGCCGCTGGAATCCCAAGATGCGCACCTTCATTTTCGGCGCGCGCAACGGAATCCACATCATCGACTTGCAGCAGACCGTGAAGCTGTTCCAGAAGGCCCACGACTTCATCGTCGAGACCGTGGCCACCGGCGGCAAGGTGCTGTTCATCGGCACCAAGCGCCAGGCCCAGGAGGCCATCAAGGCCGAGGTTGAGCGCTGCGGCATGCACGCCGTGACCCAGCGCTGGATGGGCGGCACGCTCACCAACTTCCAGACCATCAAGAAGAGCATCGAGCGCCTGAAGAGCCTGGAGACCATGTTCGCCGACGGCACCATCAACAAGTTCCCCAAGAAGGAAATCGTGAAGATGGGCCGCGAGGTCGTCAAGCTGAACGACGCGCTCGGCGGCATCAAGGACCTGAACGAGGCTCCCCGCGCCGCCTTCATCATCGACCCCAACCGCGAGCACATCGCGGTCAACGAATGCCGCAAGCTCGGCATCCCGGTCGTGGCCGTGGTCGACACCAACTGCGACCCGGACCTCATCGACTACGTCATCCCCGGCAATGACGACGCCATCCGCGCCATCAAGCTGTTCGCCACCCACATCGCCGATGCCTGCATCGAGGGCGCCGCGGTCATGAAGGAAAACGCTCCGGGCGGCGCCAAGAACGCCCCGGGCAAGGACGAAGCCCCGGAGGCCGCCGAGAAGGCCGCCGAAGGCGGAGAGGAGTAAGCCATGGCTGAGATCAGCGCCAATGCGGTGAAGGTCCTGCGCGAGAAAACCGGCGTGGGCATGATGGATTGCAAGAAGGCCCTTGTCGAGTGCTCCGGCAACGAGGAGAAGGCCATCGCCTACCTGCGCGAGAAGGGCCTGGCCAAGGCCGCCAAGAAGGCCGGCCGCGCAACCAGCCAGGGCCTCATCGGCTCCTACATCCACAACAACGGCAAGATCGGCGTCATGGTCGAGCTGAAGTGCGAGACCGACTTCGTGGCCAAGAGCGACAAGTTCAAGGAGTTCGCCAAGGACCTGGCCATGCAGATCGCCGCAGCCAGCCCCCTGTGCGTGACCCCGGACCAGGTGCCTGCGGACCTGCTGGCCAAGGAGCGCGAGATCTTCAAGCACCAGGCCATGGCCGAAGGCAAGCCCGAAGCCATCGCCGAGAAGATCGTCGACGGTCGGCTGAAGAAATACTACTCCGAGGTCTGCCTGCTTGAGCAGCCCTTCATCAAGGACGACAAGAAGACCATCAAGGAACTCCTGAACGAGCTCATCGCCGTACTCGGCGAGAACATGCAAATCGGGCGGTTCACACGCATGGTGCTCGGCGAGGATGCCGAGGCGGACGCAGCCGAAGAATAGGAAATCTGGAACGGGCCGCAAGGCCCGTTTCTTTTACCAAGCCCAAAAGCCCGCATCCAAACCGCAACAGCCAGGAGACGACATGGAAAAGCTGCGCTACTCACGGGTGCTGCTCAAGCTCAGCGGCGAGGCCCTGGCAGGGGAACAGCGTTTCGGCATCGAGCCCAGGGCCAGCGGCATCTTCTGCGGCGAGATCGCGGACATCGCCAGCATGGGCGTGCAGGTGGCGCTCGTCATCGGCGGGGGCAACATCTTCCGGGGCATGGCCGCCAGCGAGCAGGGCATGGACCGCGCCCAGGCCGACTACATGGGCATGCTGGCCACGGTGATGAACGCGCTGGCCGTGCAGGACGCGCTCGAAAAGCTCGGCTGCGACACCCGCGTCATGACCGCCATCTCCATGACCGAGGTGGCCGAGCCCTACATCCGCCGCCGGGCCGAGCGGCACCTGGAGCGCGGCCGCGTGGTCATCTGCGCCGCAGGCACGGGCAACCCCTACTTCACCACGGACACAGCCGCCGCCCTGCGCGCCTCGGAACTCAAGTGCGAGGCCATTTTGAAGGCCACCAAGGTGGACGGCGTGTACGACAAGGACCCGCGCAAGTTCGCAGACGCGGTGCGCTACGACACCGTGACCTACATGGAGACCCTGGAGAAGCGCCTGGGCGTCATGGACGCCACGGCCATCTCGCTTGCGCGTGACAACCGCCTGCCGATCATAGTATTCAATCTCTTCGAGCAGGGGAACATCCGCAGGGTCATCAAGGGCGAAAAAGTCGGCACCATCGTCGAGGGAGGAAACTGATATGCACGCTGTCATCGAAGACGGGAAAAAACGCATGGACGGGGCCCTGACGAGCCTGGCCAAGGAATTTTCGCGCCTGCGCACGGGCCGGGCCTCGGTCTCGCTCATCGAGCCCATCATGGCCGACTACTACGGCACGCCCACCCCCATCAGCCAGATCGCCTCGCTCTCCGTGCCCGACGCCCGCACCATCACCATCCAGCCCTGGGACAAGCAGGCCTTCGGCGCGGTGGAGAAGGCCATCCTGAAGAGCGACCTGGGGCTCAACCCGGTGAACGACGGCAAGATGATCCGCATCAGCATGCCGCCCCTCACCGAGGAGCGCCGCAAGGAGCTGGTCAAGGTGGCCAAGAAGTTCACCGAGGACGGCAAGGTCGCCGTGCGCAACGTCCGCCGCGACCTGAACGAGCTGCTGAAGAAGCTCCACAAGGACAAGGACATCACCGAGGACGAGCAGCACAGGCTCACCGACGAGGTGCAGAAGCTCACCGACGAGACCATCAAGAAGTGCGACGAGATCTTCGTCGCCAAGGAAAAAGAAATCCTGGAGCTGTGAGCTGATGCCTGAGCCCGCTGGCGTGCCCGCGCACGTCGCCATCATCATGGACGGCAACGGCCGCTGGGCCACGGCCAGGGGCCTGCAACGAAGCGAGGGCCACCGCGCCGGAACCCGCGCGGCCAAGGCCATCGTCACCCGCTGCCGCGAACTCGGGGTGCGCCACCTCACCCTCTACACCTTCTCGCGTGAGAACTGGTCGCGCCCCAAGGACGAGATCGGCCTGCTCTTCGACCTGCTTGTGGACTACCTCAAGGGTGAGCTTGCGAACCTGCTCGACCAGGACATCCGGCTGCGCGTGCTGGGCGAGATGGACGGCCTGCCCTTCATCGTCCGCCAGGCGCTCTCCCACGTCATGCAGAAGACCGCCGGATGCGCCGCCATGACGCTGAATCTGGCGCTCAACTACTCCGGCCGCGAGGAGATCCTGCGCGCCGCCCGCGCCCTCTCGGCCAAGGGAGTCACGGGCGAGGCCCTGACCGAGGAGGCCTTCGCCGCAGAGCTCTATACCGCAGGCCAGCCCGACCCGGACCTGATCATCCGCACCAGCGGGGAGCTTCGGCTGTCCAACTACCTGCTCTTCCAGGCCGCCTACTCTGAGTTCTACTTCACCGACACCCTCTGGCCGGACTTCGGCCCCGAGGAGTTGGAGCGCGCCCTGGCCGACTACCAGGGCCGCCAGCGGCGTTTCGGCAAGACCAGCCAGCAGCTCAAGCCCGCCACCTAGAACCGCGCCTGCGCAGGACCGGGACCAAGGGAAATCCATGGCGACGCACCGCCCGCCACACCGGCCCTTCTCCCGCGACGACCGGCGTCTGACCCGAAGTCTGGCCCGAAGTCTTGCATGGAGCCTCACCTGCTGCCTGCTGATCCTGCTTTGTCCCGCCCTGGCCCCGGCCGAGGGCAAGGCCGAGGCGCCCCTGATCTTCGAGTCCAACGTGGCCGTGCCCATGCGCGACGGGGTGATCCTGCGCGCGGACATCTGGCGGCCCGCCGGGGGCGGCCCGTTCCCGGCGCTGCTCTGCCGCACCCCCTATGACAAGACCACGGACCACGACGAGCTGCGCTTCGCCCGGCGCGCCGTGGAGCGCGGGTACGCCGTAGTCATCCAAGACGTGCGCGGGCGCTTCGCCTCGGGCGGGGAGTTCCAGCCGCACAGGAACGAAGGCCATGACGGCTACGACAGCATCGAGTGGCTGGCCGCGCAGAAGTGGTGCGACGGCCGCGTGGGCACCTTCGGCCTGTCCTACCCGGGCTCGGCCCAGTGGCTGGCAGCCCTGGAGCAGCCGCCGCACCTCAAGGCCATGGCCCCGGCCATGACGTATTCCAGCCTGCGCCGGGCCATCTATCCCGGCGGGGTCTTCGACATGGACTGGACGCGCTGGGCGCTGGTGGCCATGGCCCCGGACCTGCGCGTGCGCAAGAACCTGCCCGGCCCCAAGACCCGCCGCGAGGCCTGGCTCGACTGGCGCAGGCGCGGGGCGGACTATTTCCAGGGGCACCTGCCCCTGCTGACCCAGCCGGACCTGACCCAGCCCAAGACCGGGGCGCCGGCCTTCTATGCCGACTGGCTGCGCCACCCCTTCGGCGACCACTGGTGGGACTTTGGCGACCTGGCCGGGCGCTACGGCCGCGTCACGGCGGCGGTGTTCAACCTCTCGGGCTGGCACGACGACTCCTTTTCCGCCCACGGGGCCATCGCCAACTTTCTCGGCCTGCTGGCGGCGCGCAAGGGCCAGCCCGCAGGAATCGGGCCGCGCACCCTGCTCGTCATGGGTCCTTGGACCCACGGCATACCGGCCATCACCGGCGAGCGCGACTACGGCGCGCGCAAGTTCGACACCACGGCGCACCTGGACTACGACGCCCTGGTCCTCGACTTCATGGACCTGCACATGCGCGGCCAGAAGAACCGGCTGGCCCAGGCCAGGCCCGTGCGCTACTTCATCATGGGCGACAACCAGTGGCGCAACGCGGACTCCTGGCCGCCAGCGGAGGCCAAGCCCTACGCCATCCACCTGGGACCGCGCCGCGAGGGGCGCATGCCCAGCCGCCTGAGCCACAAGGCTCCGGCCCCTGGCCCGGCCTCCAGCTCCTTCGTGGCCGACCCGGCCAGGCCCGTGCGCGAGATTCCCGGCTCGGACCTGGGCCCCGTGGACCAGCGCGAACTGACCCCGCACGGCGACCTGCTGCTCTTCGAGACCCGGCCCCTCAAGCGCGGCATGACCGTGGCCGGGCCCATCCGCGCAGAGATCTACGTCTCCACCGACGCCCCGGACCTGGACCTGTACGTCATGCTCCTGGATGTGGCGGCGGACGGCACCACTTACAACCTCATGGACTCCGGGGCCGAGGTCCTGCGCGCCAGCGAAAGGGGCGTGGTGCACGGCCAGGGTCGCGCCCGGCAACTGCTGGAGCCCGGCCAGATATACCGCCTGGACCTGGACAGCCTGCTCACGGCCAACACCTTCCACAAGGGCGACCGCATCCGCGTGGTCCTTTGCGCCAGCTGGTTTCCGGGCATGTCGCGCAATCTCCAGACCGGCAAGGACGAGGCCTTTTCCAGCGTGACGCGTCCAGCCGTGGTCACCATCCACCACGACGCCGAACACCCGAGCAGACTCCTTTTGCCCGTGCTGCCAGCCCAGCCCGGCAGCCCCGAGAAGGGTTCGGCTCCGCTTCCCTGAAAAGCCCGGTGCAGGCGGCCTCTCACCCCGGCAGAACGCGCACGCCCGCGCGGCCAAAACCGCCCTGGCGAAGGCTGGCCCTTGCCTTCCGGGCCGATCCGTGTTTGCTTGCGGAAAACACCGGAGGTTCCATGCGCCGCACCCTCTTCATCCTTGTCCTGACCCTTGGCCTCGCCGTACCGGCCCTGGCCGCCGCTCCCCAGGCGCCAGGCACGACGCCTGACGCCGAGGACACGCCCCGCGTGGCGGACGTGCTGACCTACATCGACCTGTTCGGCTATCGCGAGATGATGGAGATCTCCGTTGACCGCCAGCTCGCAGCCATCGTGGAGTTCATCCGCACCCAGCGCAAGGATGTGCCCCCGAAATCCCTGGAGATCATCCAGCAGGAGCTGCGCAAGGAGCTCAAGTCCTCCACCGAGGGCTCCCTGCGCGACATGGCTGCGGTGTTCCAGCGCCACCTGACCCAGGCCGACGTGGACTACCTCATCCTTGTGGGCCGCGACCCGCGCATGCAGAAGGTGGTGAAGCTCCAGCCGAAGCTGGCCGTGGAGCTGGAGAAGGTCGGCGAGGAGCTGGCCGACGACGTGTACCGCCGGGCCGCGCCGCGCATCGAGGAGCGCCTGAAGCAGTTGGAAGGCGGGGAAAGCATCTGAGACATCGTCTCAAGATTTTCCAGACAATCCCCCGAACACAGCATTTCCAGGGGCTTCGGCCATGCGGCCACGACAAAAACGCGACTGCGGGACAGGCATAGAGAGTCGCAAGTTGACTATTTCTTGGCCTGATGCGTCCGTTGTAACAGCGGCGAAGCCTGTACCCCGACACAGAGCAAGAGTAACAAGAGTTTTTCCTAAATACGGCCAGGCAGACTGCGTCTGTTTTCTTTGCATTGTCATGTGGAGTTCATGCCTCTGCGGCGCACAACAACATGCGATGCATATTTTTCAGGGAAGAACGGCAAGTGAAGGTTTCGCCTTGTACTGGAGCTGTCCTGCTTGGCGCTGAAGCGCGCCTGCGGCATGGTTTTGCAGGGGCCTGGGCTTCCCAAGCCTTGCTACAAGAACCCGGCTTCCTGAAAGCTGAAGTGCGCGCCCTCGGTGACCACCAGGTGGTCCAGCACGCGCAGGCCCAGCTCCTCGGCCGAGCGCCGGATGCGCCGGGTCAGGTCCAGGTCCGCCTGGGAGGGCTTGGGGTCGCCGCCGGGATGGTTGTGCGCCAGGATGAGCCCGGCGGCCGAGTGCTTGAGGGCCAGGGCCAGCACCTCGCGCGGGTACACCGTGGTCTGGTCCACCGTGCCCCGGCCCACGCGTTCCCAGGTCATGAGCCGGTTCTTGTTGTCCACCAGCGCCACCCAGAACTCCTCCACCTTGAGATGCCCGATGCGCGCACGCGCGGCCTCGGCCACCACCTCCGGCCCGGAAAACACCTGCCTCTCGCGCACCGGGGCCTCGCTCACCCGGGCGAAGACCTCGCGCAGGAGCACCCAGTGCCCGCAGAGCGCCTCGCCAAAGCCGCTCACCTCGCACAGCGCCTCGGGCGCGGCCTGGATGACCTCGCGCAGGGAGCCGAAGCGCGCCGCCAGCTCCTTGGCCAGGGGCTTGGTGTCGCGCCGGGGCAGCACCTGCCCGAGCACAAGCTCCAGCAGCTCGTAGTCGACCAGGGCCTTGGGCTCGGAGAGAAGCTTCTCGCGCAGGCGCTGGCGGTGGCCCAGATAATGCGGCGACGGGCTCTCGCTGGCCTTGAGCCCGCTGGAAGCGGCGGGTGCGGATTTCTTCCGGGGCAGGCTCACGGGCGGCGCTCCGCAGAGGCCCTGGCTGCCGCCCCGGCCCTGCCACCCATAAGCTCGGCCAGGTCGGCCACGTAGCTCTCCAGGGCGTCGTCAGGCCGCCTTGTGCCGCCGATGACCCCGAGGTTGGCGTCCAGCGTCAGCTCGATGATCCGCGCGATGCCGGAGCGGCCCAGGCGCTGGGCCATCTTCAGCATGGCGGGCTTGTCGCTGGGGCGCATGCGCACCTTTGCCCCCTCGCCCTCGCAGAGCATCCACAGCTGGCGCGCCTGCCAGGCCACGTAGCCCAGGAGCTGGAACAGGATCTTGTCGCCCGAGGGCCGCAGGTGATCGTCCAGCACGCGCGCCCAGACCTCGCGTGCGGCCTGGGGGCTTTTGGCCGAATCGGCCAGCGCCTTCATGAAGTCGAAGAACTCCATGTCGCCGTGGGGCGCGATCAGCGCGGCCAGGTCCGGGGTGATGACGCGCCCGGCAGGGCCATCGGACAAGGCGGACGCCGCCAGCTCGATCTTGTCCAGCTCAAGGCCTGCGGCCAAGCCGTCGCGCGGGAGGGCCGCGGCCAGGGCGCTCCTCGCCGCCGGGTTCAGGGTCAGGCCGCGCTCTGCGGCCCAGGCGTCGAGAAATTTCGGCAATGAGGCATCGGTCAGGCCCGGGGACTGCCAGATCCATTTGTTCTGCTCGGCGGCCTGCCAAAAGGCGCGCCTGGGCAGGAAGTTCGGGACGGCGGCCTTGCCCTCCTTCCACGCGCCCTCCAGGCAGAACACCGGCAGCACGGTGCTGGCCGTGTTCTTCAAGCCCTCGCCCAGGCGGTCCCAGACCTCGGCCTTGAGGCACTCGGCCCGGCGCAGCAGAAGCACGGTGGGCGTGGAGAAGAGGTTCTGGGTGGTCAGCTCGCCCCAGTAGGCCGGGGCAAAGGGCTCCTCGTCGCCCCAGAACACCTTGCGGGCGCAGCCAGGGCCCAGGCCCTCGGCCAGGACGGCCGCCTGCCGCCGCAGAAGCTCGGCGTCCGGGCAGACGAGAAAGCGGTAGCCGTGGCGGGCCGCTGATCGATGGGCTGGCGACGGCTTGGCCGGTGGTCGGAGCATGGGGGAGGCTCCTAGTAGTTCTCGGTCATCAGGTCGGCCATGCGGCGCACGGCCAGATCCGTGATGCGTAGGTCCGCGCCGTCGGAGTCGCCGGGGAAGAAGGATTCGGTCTGATGCTGCTCGCCGGAATCCCAGAGGATCGCGCCATCTCCAGCGCGCTGCACCCGGAAGATCATGGTCAGCCCGGTGGAAAGCTTCAGGGACTGGTCCTGCTGACCGGCGACAAAGGTCGACCGCGTGTACTTCTTGATGGTGATCGTCAGCAGGGAGGTGGCCTTGTCCTTGTCGACCCAGGTGACGAACCTGCGCCGGGTGAACTCGTCGCGGATGAGCGAGCGCAGGCGGGGCTCAAGCCAGGGCTCGATGGTGGGGTTCTCCACCCGCGCGATGGCCATGTGGCGGAAGGCCGGGTCCAGGCGCGAGACCGCGTCCGGGTCAGGCCCGGTGAGGGCCCCCTGGCCCGTGAAGGTGTAGCCGCAGCCGCCCAGGGCCAGCGCGGTCGCCAAAAGCAGGGCCGGGCCGAGAAACCGCTTCAACCAGCGCATGCGCAACCTCCCTGCCGGTTTCTAGCCAGCCACCACATTGACCAGCTTGCCCGGCACCACGATGAGCTTCCTGATGGACTTGCCCTCCAGGTTCCGCAGCACGTTCTCGTGGGTCATGGCGAACTGGCGCACGGCCTCCTGGTCGGCGTCGGCCGGGACCATGAGCCGCCCGCGCACCTTGCCGTTCACCTGCACCACCAGCTCGATCTCGTCCAGGATCAGGGCCGACTCGTCGTACCCAGGCCAGGACAGGGTCGCCAGATGCTCCCTGTGGCCCATGCAGCCCCAGAGCTCCTCACACAGGTGCGGGGCCACGGGCGAGAGCAGGGTCAGGACCGTGGACAGGGCCGAGGACAACATGGCCGCGCCCTGGGGCGTGCCCTTGAGCACGTCCTTCTGCGCGTACATCTCGTTGACCAGCTCCATGAGCGCGGCAATGGCCGTGTTGAACTGGAACTTGTTCTCCATGTCGCGGGTGACCCGGCGCACGGTGTCGTGCTCCTTGCGGCGCAGGTCGCGGACCGGGCCGACAAGCTCGCCGCCCAGATCGGAACAAGGGGCGCAGGGCCCGAGGGGCTTGAGCGCGCCCGCGTCGGCCAGCTCCTCGGCCAGGCGCCACACACGCGAGAGGAAGCGGTAGGCCCCCTCAATGCCCGCGTCGCTCCACTCCAGGTCCTTCTCCGGCGGGGAGGCGAAGAGGATGAACAGGCGCGTGGCGTCGGCCCCGTAGCGGGCGATCATGGAATTGGGGTCCACCACGTTGCCCTTGCTCTTGCTCATCTTGGCCCCGTCTTTCAGCACCATGCCCTGGGTCAGCAGGTTCTGGAAGGGCTCGGAAAGCTCGGTGTAGCCGCAGTCGCGCAGAGCCTTGACGTAGAAGCGCGAGTACAAAAGGTGCAAAATGGCGTGCTCGATGCCGCCGATGTATTGGTCCACGGGCATCCAGTACTTGAGCGCCTCGGCGTCGAACGGGCCGTCCTGCTTGCGCGCGCTGGTGTAGCGCATGAAGTACCAGCTGGACTCCATGAAGGTGTCCATGGTGTCGGTCTCGCGCCTGGCCGGGCCGCCGCAGGCGGGGCAGGCGGTGTTGACGAAGCTCTCCAGCATGGGCAGGGGCGAACGGCCGTCCTCGCGGGCCTGGGCGTCCTCGGGCAGGCGCACGGGCAGCTGGTCGTCGGGCACGGGCACGGTGCCGCACTTTTCGCAGTGGACCACCGGGATGGGCGCGCCCCAGAAGCGCTGCCGCGAGACGCCCCAATCGCGCAGGCGGTAGTTGACCGTGGGCCTGGCCAGGTTGTTCTCGGCCAGGTAGTCGATGATGGCGCCCTTGGCCGCGCTGTTCTCCTGGCCGTCGAACCGGCCGGAGTTCACCAGCACGCCGGGGTCGGCGTAGGCCTGCGTCATGGTGGAGACATCAAGGACCTCGCCCTTGGGCTGGATGACCACCTGCATGGGCAGGCCGTACTTGCGCGCGAACTCGAAGTCGCGCTGGTCGTGGGCGGGCACGGCCATGACCGCGCCGGTGCCGTAGCCCATGAGCACGAAATTGGCCACGTGGATGGGCATGTCGCTGCCCGTGAGCGGGTTCACGCAGTATGCGCCGGTGAACACGCCCTCCTTCTCCAGATCCTCGGCCCCGCGCTTGATGCGGTCCATGTTGGCCACGTCGCGGCAGAAGGCGCGGACCTTCTCGGCCTCGGGCCTGCCGCTTATGAGCTTCTCCACCAGCGGGTGCTCGGCGGCCAGGCTCATGAAGGTGGCCCCGCACAGGGTGTCGGGCCGGGTGGTGAAGACCTCGACATGCTCGTTCGCGCCCTTGATCTGGAATTTGAGCTGCGCGCCGACGCTCTTGCCGATCCAGTTCTGCTGCATGGTGATGACGCGCTCGGGCCAGCAGCCGTCCAGCAGCTTCAGGTCGTCGATGAGGTCCTCGGCGTAGGCCGTGATCTTGAGGAACCACTGCTCCAGCTGCTTCTGCTCCACCTCGCCGTCGCAGCGCCAGCACTTGCCCTCTTCCACCTGCTCGTTGGCCAGCACGGTGTTGCAGCCCTCGCACCAGTTCACGGGCGAGTTCTTGCGGTAGACCAAGCCCTTCTCCAAAAGCCGCAGGAAGAACTGCTGCTCCCACTTGTAGTAGTCGGGGTGGCAGGTGGCGATCTCGCGTCGCCAGTCGTAGGAATAGCCCAGGCGCTTGAGCTGGGTGCGCATGTCGGCGATGTTGGCGTAGGTCCAGGCCGCCGGGTGGGTCTTGTTCTTGATGGCAGCGTTCTCGGCGGGCAGGCCGAAGGCGTCCCAGCCCATGGGGTGCAGCACGTTGAAAC
>Ga0209800_10000690_pt1 | contig 45903 bp, 32 predicted proteins | sample Higcelweek8metaG_FD_187174 | JGI IMG/M metagenome (GOLD analysis project Ga0209800, IMG submission 187174) | Freshwater pond sediment microbial communities from the University of Edinburgh, under environmental carbon perturbations - High... | ecosystem: Environmental > Aquatic > Freshwater >...
CATCCTCAGAGTATTTATCACCCTGTAATTCCTTGTATTTCTCTTCAAAGTGTCTGGGGTGAGTGCCTTTGTATCTTATGCGGCGTTTCTTTACAGGTGAATTTTCTTGTGGTTCCATATCAGTTGTCAGCCGTGCGGTTTATTGTGGCTATTGTCAATAAACAAATTAATATATGAAAACTGGGCATTCTGAAATGATGCCCTGTTGAAATTAACTGTTATGTAAATTAAACATTGAATTTGAAAAACATGAGGTCACCATCCTGAACCACATAGTCGCGGCCTTCAGAACGGATCTTGCCTGCTGCCCTCAGTGCGACTTCTGATTTGTATATTTCAAGGTCTTCCAGTGTGTAGACATCTGCCTTGATAAAGCCTTTTTCGAAATCAGTATGAATCACTCCTGCTGCTTCAGGCGCTTTGAAACCCTTATGAATTGTCCATGCACGGTTTTCTGTTTCACCTGCAGTGAAGAATGTCTCGAGCCCAAGAAGATTGTATGCTTCTCTTGTCAATATTGCAAGACCCGGCTCTTCAAGGCCGAGGTCAGTCAGAAATGCCTTTTTGTCATCTTCAGAAAGCTGTGCGAGTTCAGATTCGAGTTTGCCGCAGATCTTGACACATCCGGAGTTTTCATCAGCCGCAATTTTTCGTACCGTTCTTACTGCGTCATTATCTTCTGCTATGGTTGAATCATCAACATTTGCAACATAAAGCACAGGTTTTGATGTCAGCAGGTGGAGTTCAGCGATCAATTTCTGGTCAGCGGGATCGGTTATGGTTTTTCGTACAGAAATTCCCTTTTGCAGCGACTCCTGCGCACGTTTAAATACTGCAAGTTTTGCAATCACCTCTTTATCACCTGATTTTACGGCTTTTTCAAAACGCTGAACACCGCGGTCTACAGTACTGAGATCAGTGAGCATAAGTTCGGTTTCAATGATAGATATATCACGCTCAGGATCAATTGAGCCTTCGACATGAACAACATCAGGATCTTCAAAACAGCGTACAACATGGATAACAGCGTTAACATCTTTAATATGACCAAGGAACTGATTTCCAAGTCCGTCACCTTTTGACGCACCTTTGACAAGTCCCGCAATGTCAACCAGCTCCAGAAATGTCGGAACAACTTTTTTTGTAGGGATCAGTGCTGTAATTCTGTTCAGACGACTATCGGGTACTGCGACAATTCCATGGTTTGGATCAATTGTACAGAATGGATAATTTTCCGCTGCCGCTTTGCCATTTGACAATGCATTGAAAATGGTTGATTTGCCTACATTTGGTAATCCGACAATTCCTGCTGCTAAACTCATTGGTCTGGTCTCTTTGTTATATGTTAAGTTGCTTTAATTGCGTTTTTATTCGATTTTTAAATATAACTTATAATCAGCCACAAAAGAGAAGAAAACTCAGGGCGCACAGCGATGCGCAAGGAAGTACTGAAGGTTTTGAGCAAAGAATTGGCGTTCTCTTGTTCCCATTACGGGTGGTCCGCCGGTCTGCATGCCGCTTTCACGCAATTCATGAAGCAGGTCGCGTACTGCAAGTCGTGAACCAATGTTCTCTTCAGAGTAGAATTCACCGCGTGGATTGAGTGCAAATGCATTCTTTTTTATTACACGGTCGGCTAAAGGTATGTCTGCTGTAATGACTAAATCACCAGGTTGTACAAAATCAACAATTTTATCATCAGCTTCATTAAATGATGATTCAACAATAATTGATTTAAACAGGGGGGACTGAGGAGTGCGAATATGAGTATTGGCAACAACCGTGACATTGATCTGCTGTTTTTCTGCAGCCCGGTAAAGAATTTCTTTAATCACTTTCGGACACGCGTCCGCATCAACAATTATCTGCATTTTATTCCCTGTTTTTCAAGTTCTTTACGCAGTTGTTCTCTTTTGTCACCTTGAATTTCAATGCATCCTGTATTGTCACTTATTTTAAAAGTGCCGCCGGTGCCGCACTGTTTTTTCAGTCTCTGAGCAAGATTTTTCAGAAATGTTTCATCAGGCGGCAGTTTATCTATAACGGTTACATCTTTACCGCCGCGATGTGCTTTTTCAATTCGCAGCACGGCTCTTAAATTGTCAATATTAAGAGGCTGCAGTTTTTTGTCACACGAACATTCTGCGATGATTTTTTTACATCTGTCGCAGCGTTTGTTGATTGAATTATCTGTGGAATATACGAGTTCAGTATCTTTTGTCATAGTCCGGAGAGGGCACAGTTGATGTGCCCTGTTTTGTTAAAAAGAAAAACTTGGTTTTTTATAATACTGGCGTTTTCTCTGGGATTGAACCGGTGCAGTCTGATCCTGGGCAAGTCCGGGTTTTGGCGGCATTTTGAATCCGGGGAAATCTTTTACAGGAAATGTTTTACCAGTGAGAAATTCAATTCTTTTTACATTCTTTATCTCGTCTTCATCAACAAACGTCATTGCTATACCTTTACATTCTGCACGTCCGGTTCTGCCGATGCGATGAATGTAATCTTCAGCAAATCCCGGTGTGTCGAAGTTGACAACGCAGGTAACATTTTCAATGTCAATACCGCGGGCCGCGACATCTGTCGCAACAAGTACCTGAAAATCCCGGTTTCTGAAACCGTCAAGTGCCTGCTGGCGCTGAGACTGGGTACGGTCTGCATGAAGCGCTTCGGATGTTATTCCTTCGCGCTGTAATCTTCTGTCTATTTTGTCCGCCCCATGCTTTGTACGTGAAAAAACTATCATAGAGTCAACGTTTTTTGTAAGCAGAATATGAACAAGAAGATCAAGTTTAACATGCTGGGGAACATTGAAAAAATGCTGTTCTACAAGTTCTGCAGGTGAAAATGGTACACCAATTTCAATATGAACTGGAGAATGCTGTAATTCTGATATAAGCGCTCTGATTTCTCTTGACATAGTAGCAGAAAAGAGAAGCGTCTGGCGCTGTGACGGAACACGGGCGGCAATTTTTCGTACATCATGAATAAAGCCCATGTCGTACATTCTGTCAGCTTCATCAAGAACAAGAAATTCAACATGTGATAAACTTATGCTGCGTCTTTCCATATGGTCAAGAAGACGGCCCGGAGTGGCTATTACAATATCAACTCCATCTTTAAGTTCACGAAGCTGGTTTTGAATGCTTACTCCGCCAAAAACTGATGCAGACTGAATATCAGTGTAGGTGCTGTAGTCGGTGACTGAATTTTCAATCTGTAATGCAAGTTCGCGGGTCGGTGTCAGAATAAGTACACGTGGAAGGCCACTCTTTAAATTCCTGACAGGATTTTTTAAAAGATGCGTTAAAATAGGCAAGACAAATGCTGCTGTTTTTCCTGTACCTGTGGGAGCACAGCCGATAATGTCTCTTCCTTCAAGAGCAAGCGGTATAGCTTTTTCCTGAATTTCTGTTGGATCTGAATAGCCGGATGCATAGACTCCCTGAAGAATTGGTTCCGGGAGGCCAAGAGAACTGAAACTCATATAGTTCCTTTGAAATTAAGATGATCACAGATTCCGCAATTCATTTGCAGACACCGTGTTGGATGACACGCTTCTTCTGGTCACATCAAAACATATGAGTTGTGATTGATAAATTACAGTCAGATTTTTTTTGAGACTGATAAGGAGAGCGAGCCATGCGATAGAAATATAAACCTCATTTACTATTATTTTAATTAAAAATAATCTATATTATAAATTGTTACCCCATAGAAGTCAAGAATTGATTTAATATATACATGTAAGTTGGGGTATTTTATTCTTATTTACGATTAAAATTCGGGAAACTCAAATATTTTATTTATTAAAAATCCAGAAGACTACAGATGCTGGAATCAATTTTAAGTGATCAGAATACTTGTCTTATTTATTTAAAATATTATAGAATTAATAGAAAACTGATAATAATTATCTGTTTATAATTGTACATAACCTATTTTGTACCGCTTGGAAGTACCGGTGACGGATTTAAATTCGGTACCATTGTTGATAGTAGTAATTTTTTTTAGAAAGAAAGTAGTTTAATGGAAAAATTCAGAGAATTGGGGTTGACAGAGAAGACACTGACCGCACTTACAGCCAAAGGGTTTGAAGAACCAACAGAGATTCAGACAATTACAATACCTCTCCTTTTAAAAAACGAAACGGATATTGTAGCTCAGGCGCAGACCGGTACAGGAAAGACAGCTGCATTTGCATTGCCGCTGATCGAAAATCTCAAACCTCACTCAAAGTATCCACAGGCGATTATTCTTGCTCCGACACGTGAACTGGTTATTCAGATAGCTGAAGAAATCAACTCACTTAAAAGTTCAACAGATTTACAATGTGCGCCAATTTATGGTGGACAATCAATGGAACTTCAGCTTGCCAGATTGAAAAAGGGTGTAAATATTGTTGTCGGAACGCCAGGGAGAATACTTGATCATCTTGATAGAAAGACACTGATACTTGACAAAATCGAGTATGTGATTCTTGATGAAGGCGATGAAATGCTCAATATGGGTTTTATTGAAGATATAGAGAGCATTCTGGAGCATACTCCTGAAAAGAAACGTGTATGCCTTTTTTCAGCAACAATGCCTGCACGAATCAAGGAGCTTGCAACAAAGTATATGAAAGAGTATACTCATGTCAAGGCTCAGAATAATCTGACGACGAATCTGACAGATCAGATATACTTTGAAGTGGCCCGTCATGACAAGTTTGAAGCATTATGCCGCATAGTTGACATGGAGAAAACATTTTTTGGTATTGTTTTCTGCCGCACAAAAATTGAAGTTGACGAACTGTCATCAAAGTTGATTGATAGAGGCTATAGCGCAGAAGGACTGCATGGGGATATTTCTCAGGCACAGCGCGAAATGATACTTAGAAAGTTTAAACGACAGCATATTTCAATGCTTGTTGCGACTGATGTTGCTGCACGCGGTATTGATATCAATAACCTTTCTCATGTTATCAATTATTCACTGCCGCAGGATCCTGAAAGCTATATTCACCGTATCGGCCGTACAGGGCGTGCCGGAAATCAGGGTACTGCCGTAACGTTTGTCACACCTGACGAGTTCAGCAAACTTGGATTTATCAAACGTATCACAAAAGCAAGTATTGAACGTAAAGAGGTACCCGCAGTAGAAGCAATTCTTGGCGCACGTGTCGAAAGACTTAATAGTGAAATTATCGCACTTGCTGCTGATGAGTCTCCGAAAGAAAATTTTTATACATGGGCGGATAAACTTCTTGAAGGAACAGAACCCCGTGATATTGTCGCATCAATACTTAAATATTCTTTTGGTAAAGTTCTTGATAAGAACAGCTACAAAAAACTGACTCCTGTCGGTAAATATGGAGCGAGAGAGCAGTCATTTTCAAGAGATCGTTCATTTTCCAGAGACAATAGGGATAATAGAGATAGCAGGGACCGCTCGTATTCAAGATCGCGCGAACAGGATGATGAGTCTGTTTTTCCTGATGATGATGGCCGCACAAGGCTTTACATTGCAAAGGGCCGGTCAAGTGAATTTACAAAAAGGTCACTTGTTGATTTTATTGTAAATACTGCCGGAACACCTCCGCGTCTGATTGATAATGTAGAAGTATTTGATAATTTTTCTTTTATTACTGTACCATTTGCTGAAGCAGAACGGATTATTCTAAAACTTAAAAAGTCAGGTGATAACCGCCGTCCGCTTGCTGAAAAGGCAAAACCAGACGCAGGACCCAGAAGACGTTAGTTGTCTAACGCAGGATACCTGATAGTTAATGAATTTTGCTAATTCAGATAACGATTTGATTAGCAATTTTCATCAACTTTTAAGCTTGATAATAACTATGAATTGCTGACTGCTTCAACAATTGCTTTTTCCTGTGATTTCAGGATGTTTTTGTATTCAATTCCATACATGTCAAGAACTGCCACAAATAGTGCCGCAATTACAGGGCCAATTATAAATCCCATGATGCCGTAAACTGAAATTCCTCCAAGAGTTGAGAAAAGTACAAGCAGATCATGCATTTTTGCTTCACTCCCGACAAGTCTCGGACGAAGTATATTATCTACAGTTGACACAACAAATATACACATTAACGCAATACCGGCAGCTTTCCAGTAATGACCGTAAATCAGTTGAAGCACTGAAGCCGGAAGCATTACCATCCATGCACCTGTAAATGGAATAAGTGAGAACATCAACATGACAAATCCCCACAGCAACCAGGACTTTATTCCGAAAATCAGAAATGTCAGTGCGCCGAGTGTTCCCTGAGCGAGGCCGATCACAAGGGTTCCGCGAATTGTTGCTCTTGATATCATAAGAAATCTGTTGAAAAACATTTCATCGTATTCCTGACGAAGCGGACTGAGATACTGAAGCTTTCGCAGCAGTTTATCACCATCAATAAACAGATAAAACATCGAGAAAAACATAATACCTAATGTAAATAGCAGGGAAAGCACCTCAGTAGATGTTTTATTGAGAATTGCTGTACCTGCAGTCCCGGCAGATTTAAGAGCACTGATTATCAAGCTCTGCCAGTCAATTTTAATTGTATGAATTGACAGTGATTGAAAAAACGGATGCTGAAGTATTTTAGACAAGGGGCTGTTGTCACTGCGGGATATAAGATCCTTTACAATTGGTTCTGCTGCATTGTAAAAATTAATAAATTCAATGGAAATCATCTGTATAAGAAAATAGACAGGGGTAAGCAGTCCGAAGAACAGTGTAAGACAGCATAAAATTGATGCTATAATACGATTGTTTCTGAACCGCTTCAGAAACCATGTATATATCGGGTGAAATAGCGTTGTAAAGCAAATTGCAAGAATGAGCGGTATGACAAATGCTTTGACAATGTAAAACAGTGTCGCACCAAGAACTGCAAGTAATATAAGCAGAGCTCTGCGATTGAACATTCCGGTATTTTTGTCTGTTATTTTGGCGGACATACCAGATGTACTGGTATGTTTTTTATTAATGTTTACAGGTAATACACTCTGAGGCACAGGTTCCTGAATTGTATTTTTATTGTGTTTATCTGATACATGTGATTTATTGTTCTTTTTATTTTTCTGCATTGGAATCATTATCCGTATTGTTCAAGTGTTATTAAATGTAAACTACTGGTTCATCTCATTAAAAAGATGATGTATCTGACTGAATTACCGATGTGTCAATTGATGCAGAAGCAGTATCAGGTGAAATCGCTTCAACAATATTTTTCTGAGCAATTGCCGATGATTCCGCTTCAACTTTCTGGCGTAATACACTGATAAATTCAGATGACGGATATGGGGCATTTTCAATAAGTGATTTCATTTTGTCAATAGCAGGAGTACTGTCTTTTGATGCCATTTTTTTTGTAATAAGAATTGCTGTTGTTATATCTTCTTTGTTTGTGCTTACAGCATCTTTTTTAATCCAGCCGTTTTTCCTGCCCTGATCGCCGATTATTTCATACCAGTCGTCATTAGTATTCATAATGATGACAAATTCCATTGGAATAAATCTTATTTCTGTAATTGTCAGATGATCAGGACGTTTATATAGTGATGCATTTGTTCTGAAAACTGCAGGTATTGCCTCCTTTTTCAAGCCAAAAGAGGGAGACCATCCAGTTTTGCCGTCAGAGAGCCGTACTTTAAAATATTCCCGTTTTTTATCAGAAAAATCAATTGAAGAAGAATCAAGATCCTTCACCATTTCGCCAAGATTTATTGTTGCAAGCTGTCTGCTGTTTCTAATGGGTGATTCACGAAGCCCCAATCCATCCCAAATACATACCACACCCTTTACAGGAGCTGCAGGCTCATTTTGAGAAGCTGTCTGAAAGTTTACAACAGGTTGTTTTGAAACTGGTGTTTCCTTTTTTTTCTTTGATGTACAATATAGGCAAGTTCCGGCTATTATAGTACAAAGTGCTGGAATCAAAATACTCCTGATATTCATATATTATTTCCTTTTTCTAAATTATACTATATAAATAATAAATTGTACTGCAGAGTTACAATTAACTCTTGAAAAAACAATAATATATTGAGTTTCAGTCTCAATTTACACTGACTTAAATATATCAGTAATATAAAAACAGGTGAATATTTAATTAATTATGTTATAATCCATATATTGCAGAAACCTATACATTGCTATCTGACTTAATCGGAAAAAGTTGGAATAGTTAAAAATCAAACCGGAGTTGAATATGGATAAAGATGAACTCTATGGGAAAATTTACGAAGTATTGACAAATCAGCTATTTGGCGTAATTGCAACCATTGAGAACGGTATACCGCATACGTCAATTGTCCCGTTTACAGTTACAAATAATTTGCGTACTATTATTTTTCTGACAAAACATCATACGGAAAAATTCAGAAACATTTCTGAAGAAGAGTATGTTTCGTTTATGGTTGACCAGCGCCCTCATTCAAAAAAGAAAGCAGTTGGTGATTTTGCTGTTTCCGCTACCGGTCATGCAAAAATAGTCAATCTTGAAGGTGCTACGGCAACAAAGGAACTTTTTCTGTTTTGTCATCCTTCTCTTGCCGAGTTTGTTGATAATAAGGATTATTCTTTACTGTCGATACAGGTGAAACAGTATAATGTATCTAACGGAATCATTGAAATGCATCCATATGTGATGGGCTGATTTATATCTGTATTGGCTCCATTCTTTATAAGCCAATGCAGGTATTTCTTTGAACAATTATTGTCCTGATTAATCCACTGTAAATTATATTTCCTGAAATCTTTAAATCATCGAAATGAATAGGTCTTACTGCCTGCTAGACTGTTTTCTGTGATATTTTGAGTGTTTGTATATGATTACCTTCTTGAGTGGAGTAATATAGTCGTGGATAATTTGTTGTTACTGTTTTGTATTTCTAAATATAAGAACAGATTTAATATAGACAAAATGGTAATACTTGCTGAGCTTATAATGACAATAATTTTTTCCGTAAATTTGATTACTGCTGCAGATACATCAAATACAATTCAAAAAAGCAATTTCAATTTCGGCCATCAGAGTGGATATATGTATTCAAGGATGGGCGATGCATATTTTAAAGATGCAGGGAAATGGGATTTTCAGACTGGATTTGTCGCTTTTTATACAAAAGAAATGCCTATGGTACGAAATGATTTCTGGAAAGAGCGTCTGATGCTTACTGTCCCTCTTACTTTCTTTATTTATCCATGCAATTCAATTGAACTTGAGATCAATCTGACCGACATCTTTGTGGAATTTCCTTTTGAAAACAAACACAATGCAGGCGGCAAGACTCCCCGGTTTAAAACAAAAATGCGTCTGCTTAAAGAACGAAAATATCTGCCTGCCATTGCTCTGACTCTTGGAGTTGCATACTCAAGTGCAAAACCATATACAATCTGGGAAAATAATCACAATTATGATGAAAGCAACGGGCTTGCAGGAGCAGGAACAGGTGTTGCAGACTATCTTATTTTATTTACATTATCAAAAAAAATCGACTCCACCTGGATTGTTTCCTCTCGAATTGGTCTTGCTCCGCTTGGAAGTCCTGTCGAATATAAACGGGGATCCAGTCAGGCTGATGAAATTCCATATGGTTTGTCAGTTTATAAAAAAATATCTTCATTTTTATCCTGTCAGGGTGAAATCTGCGGAATGTACAACGGCTTGAGCAGTACACAGCTTGCTCATTATTCGGTTGCACGGTTACAATGCTTGTTGTTGACAAAAAAAATAACATATTCTCTTAATGTCGAACGCGGATTGACAATGGAAAGTGATGACTGGGTTGGCGGGCTTTATACTACATTTCATTTCAATGCAGGTAACAGGTAGGGGCATATTGTATATGCCCTCTTGTTTACATAAACACAACTGTTTCTAAAAGAAATATTTATTACAATAAAACTCCTGATTTCAAATATTATCCGTAAAAATGCATATATCCAAAGTAAATAGCGGCAACAGCTGAGGCAGCTCCAATTCCTGCTAATGTCAATTTAATCCAGCTCCATGGTCTTTCCCCCTGAACCTCACCTGTGCGGCCATTGATCATAAATCTGTAAACCTTATCCCTATAGCGATATGCACTGATCCATATAGGCAGAAGAATGTGCTTGAATGTTATTGAATTATATGTTGTAGAGCTGTTACTGATCCTCTGATGATTGCCGCCAATGTCCCGCCTAATTGATGATTCAATAGCCTTCTGAATTATATTCTTTGCAATTGCAAACCCCTGCTCAATATTTGTCTGGTAACATTCAGTTCGGAAACCGCTCAGGAACTGTTCATCAAACTCCCTGAGATTCCCAAGATCCCATGGTTCCAGTTTATCGGCATAGCTGCGGGGAATTGAATTGCTTGCCAAAACAAGAATGTCATCAAAATTATTGCTTACATTCCCTGAAACATAATGCCACTGTGTTACAACTCTTGATCGCTGTTCACGTTTTCCATTGACTACTATACTATAATGCTCAGTGTGATCATCACCGCGCTGTCCTGTGTAGCTTGATGCTGTTGATGAATCGTAGGTCCAGTAGGGGATGTATACTCCATTCAATGTATCGTTATGTTCCCCGTAGTGTTTCAGTTTGTCAGGAGCGAACCAGATCTTTTTCAACCAGTTTTTAAACGATTCCTGTGCACCTGTCTGTGTAATTTTAAAAGGAAGCAGATATTTTGGTTTTAATATTGAGTTGTCTGTTGCATTTTGTAAAACAAGAGGAGTACCGCAGAATGCGCAATTATCTGATGTCACATGCTCTTTAAGCGTAACAACTGCGCCGCAGGCGTTACATGCAACAGTGTGAATAACCTGACGCTCAGATTCATTTGCGATATTTTCATTAAGAAATCCTCTGTAATCAGACTCTTCGATTATCTGTTTGTCAGCAGATACATTTATTTGTTTTTCCGCTCCGCAGTAATTACATTTAAGAATTGTAGTGTCCGGAGCATATGTCAAGTCAGCTCCGCACTCGTCACATTTATAATGACAGACTTCTTTTGTTTCCGTAGATGTTGTATTCATAATAAAAAAAATCCTGTTTGTTTATTAAACCGGTGGAAGCGGGGGAGGAACCTGTGCAAATAAGGAACCTATCTCTGTTACTGTCTCTGCGGTTTGCCAGCCGGACATACCCTGTTTCCATACAAGAGTTGTACGCTGCATTGAACCCTGCTTTATCATATTGTTAATAACATCTATTGTAAACGGACCGCTCTGCTGACCATTAATTGCTGCATAATAAGCACTTGATGCAGGAAGCGGAGGTGGTTGTGTATTTGGTGCATTACCTGTCTGCTGCTGGTTCATTGCCTGGCCGAACATATTAGTCATCGTGTTGCCAACCCCAAAACCCATACCCATTCCCATACCCATGCCCATTGTGTTATTTGAATTCTCTGCTGCTTTTTCAATGCTCTGGGCTGTTTTAAATTGTGTCAATTTGTGCATGTCAATTTTATTAAGACGGCTGTACTCGAAAATTTCCTTTTTGAGCTCTTCAGGCATTGAAACATTCTCAACAAGAAATTTAGTAATCTGTAAACCATAGCTTTGGAAATCAATATTGAGCTTCTGTTGACCTAATGCAGAAAGTTCTTCAAGATTCGCGGCAAATTTCTCAACAGGTATGTTGCCTTCTCCAATAGCATCGGTAAATTTTGTAATAATAAGACTGCGTAATTGACCGGTAAGATCTTCTGTTGTCAAATGATGATTCGTACCTGCGATTTCACCGACAAACAGTTTGGGATCAGCAATCTGAAATGCAAATGTCCCGAATGCTCGGATTTCTATCATTCCAAAACGCTGGTCATCAATAATTATAGGGTTTTTAGTTCCCCATTTCTGATCTATAAACTGACGGGTATTCACAAAATAAATATCAGCTTTAAATGGACTGTTGAATCCGTACATCCAGCCTTTCAGTGTTGCAAGTATTGGCATGTTCTGTGTCTGAAGTGTATACATACCCGGAGTAAAAACATCGGCGATTTTTCCTTCATTCAGAAACACTGCAGCCTGAGTTTCACGAACAGTAAGTTTTGCACCCATTTTTATCTCATTCTGATACCTTGGAAATCTCCAGACAAGAGTATCTCGGCTGCTGTCCTGCCACTCAATAATATCAACAAATTCATTTTTAATTTTATCAAAAAGTCCCATTTGCTGCCTGCCTTGATTATGAAGTGTATTTTTTAAATTATGACGATTTATTAATATATTTTTAATTGGTAACAAAATGCAAGTTTATTACTTCAGTAACCAGCCTTGCTGTTTTACTGTAAGTAATAAATTTAACAGATAAATAAGGGTTGACTCATAATTATAGGTTTGTTTTTAAGAGGTTAACTTACATGAAAGATGCAGGTTTTATTATTACTCAATGTTTGCTGATGTCTCAGGCCGTGATTCCATTTCTGAGAAGTCAACAATGATTTCACTTATTTTCGAACGGCTCATTTTTCGAATTTCAAATTGAATACCATTGAATTTAACTTTACTTTCAATTTTAAGAGGTTTTCCTGCTGTATCCAATAACCACTGGCATAATGTTTTATTGACTTCGGGTATTGCCGGGCCGATTTTTTCACGCAGAATACTCATTTGTATACCACCGCCGGCAAGGAGCCGCGTTTCGTTAATATCATACAGATATTCAGGTGGAACATCATACTCATCTGTAATATCACCTACAATAGTCTCAAGAATATTTTCCAATGTCACAAGTCCACTTACATTACCTGCATCATTTTTGACTAAAACAATATGTTGATGAGTTCTGATAAGATTGCGAAGAACATCTGTGACTTTTTCCTTCTCATTTATATACTGAATCGGACGTTTGATTCCTATGAGTGTAGGTGAGAGTGGATTAAGCCGGAGTGTATTTACAATATCTTTAAAATTTATATAACCTATGACTGAACCATTATTGTCAATCAGAGGGTAGCGGGTGTGGTGATGAACATGTGCAGCAACAAGTGCATCAGAAGGACTCATATCTGTTGTCAATGTGCGCATGTCACCTTTTAATACCATGATATCTTTTACTGTCAACTTGCGGGTACTTATAGCGTTTTTAATAATTTTTTCCTGCAACGGATCAATCTTATTCTTTATTGCTGCCATTTTAGCAATACCAAGAATCTCCTTGATCGGATCACTGCCCTCATCAATGCTTCCAGGTTTTAAACCAAAAATACTCAATAGAAATTTGGTTGACAAACTAAGAAAAGAGACTATCGGTCCCATAATTACCGAAAAGATACAAATTGGTCTAATAAATGCCAGAATGAATTTCTCAGGATTTTTAAGGCCTATGGATTTTGGCAGTAATTCTCCGAATACTATCGAAAAATATGTGACAAAAGTTACAACAATCACAAGTGAAATTGAATCTGCATATTTACCTATGCCTGGTATTTCACAAATAACTGATGAAAAATCTTCCGCTATAGCTATTCCACTGAATGTTCCGGAGATAATTCCGATAAGAGTGATGCCAACCTGAATTACAGATAAAAAACGATCAGGTGTCTCCATCATGGAGATAACTAAATGTGCACTTTTATTTCCCAGAGTCTTTGATTCTTCGATCAGTTCACGTCTTGCTGAAACAAAAGCGATTTCAGCAAGTGCAAATATTCCATTTATTGCAATAAGAATAATAACGACAACGATTTCCATTTAAATCCTGATGAATTAATTTTTATCGAATTCAATATTAACATGTAGGCACTGATTTCGAATTTGTACCATGTTATGTTGTCAGTTCCCTTATAAACATTATCTTAAACTGAGATTCTATTTAATTTACTGCATTATATGATTGAAAACAAGAGTTAATAAGATATAAATCTGAAAACTTGCTAAAAGGTAATGCAAGTATCTTCATTTAATAATTGCAAAATATAATCAAATCATGTAATTTTAAATTGTATTATCAGAGCATTATTTACATTTTTTGCGATACTCCCAATTGATTAGTTTTTGCGGTGATAAATCGATTAGCTCCGGCAAAAAAGTATAGGCAGCTTAATGTGCTGGTAATTATAAAAGGAACTGACTGTGTCTCCTATCAAAAATATTGTTGCTGGCAATCTGGCAAAAATCAGATTGAAACTGCGGCAATTAGTTGCTTTACGTGCTTCTAAACATGAAATTGCTCTTGGCTTTGGTGTTGGGGTGTTTGTCGGTGTATTTCCAACATTTGGTCTTGGAGCCATCGCAATCGCGATTTTATCTCCATTTTTTAAATTCAATATACCAGCAGCATTAATAGGTACTCTTATTGCCAATCCTTTTACAACTCCTCTATGGGTTGTTTTGTCATGTTGGGTTGTCGGGCTTGATGCCTCGGCAATAAAAGTAAGTGAAGAATCACTCTTGCAGGTTTTTCGACATTACAGCGGTGTTTTAGGGATGTATTCGATTGGAATCTCCATTGTTTCCATTGTATCAGGATTAATATCGTACTTCATAACAAGAGTTGTTCTTCAAATATATTATCATCGGAAAAAACGGCGAATGCTTCTTGAAAAGCAGAAAACAATTTCGTCTGGAGATAATACAATTTCCTGAAAAGTTTCTCGCCTCAATACTCAATAATTGCAATTAAACAATTTGATTTGTTGTTGAATTAAGAGTTTTTACCTGATTTATTCAAATAATTCTATTGTTAAATCCGCTTACTTCTAATTTTCCTGATTATTAAAAGAGTCTGTAAATAAAAATGGTTTAGTGAACAAGATCACTAAACCATTAAAGAAGAAGGAGGTAGAAATTAAGAAAATATTAGTCTATCATATTGATAATTCTACCTGCGGTTTTAAGAAAGGTCAACTATTTTTTCTACATAGAATAAAATATCTTCAATAAAAAAAATAGAGTCGAACATCCGGTATGGTTCATGTGCCCGGATGTTCGACATACTTAAACAATTACATTTCAAGTGATGACATCTGCTTAAGCATCTTGAACTTTGCTGTGACAGATTTCTGTGCATAATCAAGATACTGCTTTGATGCTTCGGGATTTGATCTCTGAAGCATTTTGTAGCGGTTTTCTTTATAGATGTAATCAGATAGTTGAATTGTTGGATCTTTACTATCAATAACAAGCGGATTCTTTCCTTCTGTGGTAAGATCCGGGTTGTAACGATATAGAGGCCAGTGACCGCAATCAACTGCAAGCTTCTGTTCATTGTAACCATCAATCATATCGATACCATGGTTTATACAATGGCTGTATGCAAGAATAATTGCAGGACCATCATAGGCTTCAGCTTCCATCATAGCCTTGACAACCTGATTCTGGTTTGCACCCATAGCGACTTTTGCAACATAGATATAACCATAACTCATCGCAATCATACCCATGTCTTTTTTGATTGTTGTCTTACCGCCGGCAGCAAACTTTGCAACTGCTCCAAGTGGTGTTGACTTTGATGCCTGTCCACCGGTGTTGGAGTATACTTCTGTATCAAGAACGAGAATTTTAATGTTCTTTCCAGATGCAAGTACATGGTCAAGACCCCCGTAACCAATGTCGTATGCCCATCCATCACCACCAATTGCCCATACAGACTTCTTTACAAGATAATCTGCTATTGAAAGCAGCTGCTTTGAATCGGCAGAAGAACATTTTGCAAGGCCTTCTTTGATTTTTGCAACACGTGCACGCTGTATTTCAATAAGTTCAGATGTTGACTGGTCAGCATTGACTGCCTCACCAAGCAGATTCTTTATCTCTGCACCTTCAGTACCATCCGCAGCGATTTTGTTTGCGAGTTCACGGGAGAACTGTGTAAACTTGTCAACTGCTGAGCGCATACCGAATGCACACTCTGCATTGTCTTCAAACAGTGAATTATTCCATGTCGGACCTCTTCCATCAGCACGTTTTGTGTATGGAGTAGTTGGAAGGTTTCCACCGTAGATTGATGAACATCCTGTTGCATTGGAGATATACAGACGATCTCCGAAAAGCTGAGTGAGAAGCTTTACATAAGATGTTTCACCGCAGCCTGCACATGCACCGCTGAACTCAAAAAGAGGGCGTACAAACTGGCTGCCTTTTACAGATTTAACATCAATTTTCGATGCATCAGTGTCTGGAATTGAAAGAAAGAAATTCCAGTTCTTCGCTTCAGACTCACGCAGTGGTGTCTGATGTTTCATAACAATAGCATCGCCTTTGCCTTTTGTAGGACAATTCTCAACGCAGACACCGCATCCTGTGCAGTCTTCCGGTGCAACCTGAAGAGTATATTTCATACCTGCATATTCTTTACCTTTTGCATCAGCTGATTTGAATGTCTCTGGTGCATTGGCAAGATATTTTGCATCGTAAGCTTTTGGACGAATTACGCCGTGAGGACAAAGGAGTGAGCAGCGATGACACTGAATACAGGTCGATGGATTCCATACTGGAATTTCAACTGCAATATTACGTTTTTCATACTGTGTTGTACCTGTCGGCCATGTTCCATCTTCAGGAACTTTTGAAACCGGAAGTAGATCGCCTTCACCTTTAATAATTGCCGCAGTGACTTCTTTTACAAATGCAGTAGCAGAGTCCGGTACAGCCTTGAATTCTTCAATTGGATTTGTCGGAGCTGATGGATACTTGACTTCCTGAACAGCTGCGAGAGCCAGGTCAATTGCCGCAATATTCATATTGACAATTGCATCACCTTTTTTACCATAGGTCTTTTTTACTGCATACTTGATTGCTTCAATTGCCACATTGTCATCAATTACTTTTGAGATCTTGAAGAATGCAACCTGCATGATTGTATTGATACGTGCTCCAAGACCTATATCATGACCGATACGCAGAGCGTCAATAACAAAAACTTTAGCCTTATTGTCAATGATCTGTTTCTGAACACGTCCTGGAATATGCGACCAGACTGTATCTTTGTCATATTCTGAATTAATGAGGAATATGCCATTCTCATGAAGATTTGCGAGCATGTTTACTTTCTCAATAAATGAGAAGTTGTGACATGCAATAAAATTTGCTTTTGTGATCAGGTATGGTGCACGGATTGGATCTTTACCGAAACGCAGATGTGATACAGTGACTGTACCGGCTTTTCTTGAATCGTATGAGAAATATCCCTGTGCATAGAAATCAGTTTTATCAGCTATAATCTTGATACTGTTCTTGTTTGCACTGACTGTACCATCAGAACCCAGACCGTAGAAGAGTGCTCTGAAACAATCTTCACGTTCGATCGAAAGTTTTCTGTCATACGTGAGATAATTACCTGTGATATCATCAATAATACCAACAACAAAGTGATTTTTTGGAGTTGCTGATCCAAGTTCATCATAAACTGCTTTTGCCATTGTCGGGGTGAACTCAGCAGATCCAAGTCCGTAACGTCCGCCAATAACTATCGGCCATGCGCTGAACTTTGCAGTCTTATTCTGCATTGCTTCACCAATTGCTGTGCGTACGTCTTCGTATAATGGTTCACCGACAGAACCGGGTTCTTTTGTTCTGTCAAGAACAGCGATTTTCTTTACTGTTGCAGGAAGTGCGCTTACCAGCGCATTTACATCAAGCGGTCTGAAAAGACGAACTTTAAGTAATCCTACTTTTTCACCTTTTTTATTGAGGTATTCAGCAGTTTCTTCAACTACATCGCAACCTGAACCCATGATAATAATAACTTTTTCTGCATCAGGCGCACCAACGTAATCATAAAGATGATACTGACGACCTGTAAGTTTTGCAAACTTGTCCATGTATTTCTGGACGATTGCCGGACAGGCATCAATGTACTTGTTTACAGTTTCTCTACCCTGAAAATAAATATCAGGATTTTGAGCAGTACCTCTCATAATCGGATGATCTGGTGACATTGAACGTGCACGGAACTGCATTACAAATTCATCATTAATCATTGCGCGCATATCATCAAATGTCAGTTCTTCAATTTTCTGAAGCTCATGAGATGTTCTGAAACCATCAAAATAATGCATAAATGGCACTCTTGCTTCAAGAGTTGCAGCATGTGAAATAAGAGCAAAATCCATTGCTTCCTGAACTGTAACTGAGCAAAGCATTCCCCAGCCGGTCTGGCGAATAGCCATAACATCACTATGATCACCGAAAATTGATAAACCCTGGCATGCAATAGCACGTGCTGTAACATGGAATACTGTCGGCAGCATTTCACCAGCTATTTTATACATGTTTGGGATCATCAGTAGAAGGCCCTGTGATGCTGTGAATGTTGTTGTCAATGCACCTGTACTGAGCATTCCATGAACGGCACCGACAGCACCGGCTTCTGACTGAAGTTCAGAAACCTGTGGAACTGTTCCCCAGATATTCTTCTGGTTTGCAGCGCTTTTTTCATCACTGATCTCACCCATTGGTGAAGACGGTGTGATTGGATATATTGCTATAACTTCGTTAACTGCATGAGCTACATGCGCACAGGCGGAATTTCCGTCGTGTGGTACCTTTGGTCTGGACATATACCAACTCCTGTAAAGAAAATGTAAAACGCAACTACGCGAGTAATAAACTAAAAAGACTATTAATATAAATTTCTTTCAGCTGCCATTCAAATATAAATCAGTATTATACTGATTTGATTCATTAATAATCGAATTTTAAGGTAGTTCTTCAGATTGTTTCCTGTCAGAAAACAGAATTTATTAAAAAACGTCATAATAATTTACAATCCAAAATAGAATCAGTTATAATTGATTCTAAGACTGAATATTGAATAAAAATGTTGAAAGGATTTTTAAAGAGTTGATTTTTTTATGACGGATATAAATAAGTCAATTGATTATATTTGTTCTAAATAATATTTTAATGTAAACCTATATTCACCCCTGAGAAGGAATTGATATGTTAAAAAAAATTATTAAGATTGTTTTAACTGCATCGACTTTAGCACTGATGTTTTGTAACAGTAATAATCAGCAGACTCTTTCCAGCGGATATGTTGAAAATCAAACTCTTGCGCTTTCTTTTGCACTTCCATGTGCTGATGGAAACACAGGTGATACTCTTGTCAGAGCAACCGCAGTTGTTTCAGGCGGTGATATTGATACGATCATTCAGGAATTGCAGGTTGAGCCTTGTAAAATTACAGGATTAGTAAAAAATATATACAAGGGTGAAAAGAGAAAAGTCGACATCAATGTTTACAATAAGAAAAATCAGATTGTATATACCGGCAGTTCATCATTCTTTGATGTCATACCTGGGAAATCTATTGATGTTGTAATAAAACTCCAATCACAAAAGGGAAATATCAATATTACAGGAATTATCTGTGACGAAGAACAGCCTGTCAATGAATTTACTCCTGATAACCATACGCTTGCACTTTATCATTTTAATGAAGACACCGGCGCTATTATTTATGATGCAATGGAAAAATGGAACGGCATTTTATTTGGTGGAAAGCGCGTTGCCGGCTATTCTGGAAAAGCAGTGAAATTTGAATATGGCGATTCAGCCATTTTTGATACAATTATTCCTGATAAGACACCTGCAGGTACAATTGAACTTTTTTTCAAATTTGATGATTCTCCAAAAAAAGACAGCGTCTATTTACTTTTTGGCAATGAAGGATCACGTTGTAATATTTATTATAAAAATGATACTCTTGTCTTCATGAAAAACCATAGTGATATTTTCAGATCAGTTGCATTTGCAGCAATTCATTATCAGAACAATTGGTATCATGTTGCAGGAACCTGGGGTACAAAAGGTATGAGATTATTTATTAATAATAGTTTAGTTGCAGCTAATAATGATTTTTCCTGTTATGAAAGTTCACCTCGTTCAACCAATGAAAATTTTTACAAAATCGGCAATAAGACATATTGCTGCATGAATGGCGGCGATATGGAAGTAGAAAGACCGGTTTCTGTTGAAGCGATAATTGATGAGGTAAGAATATCTGACATTGAACGTTATTAAAATTCGGCTCCGGGACTGCAATGTGAAAGCTTCCTGGTGAATTTCGTGATAAAAATAGAGATATTATGATCTTGACAATTGTACTTGAAGTAAAAGATGAAACTGGATTTGTATTTACAAGAAGTAAACAGTCCGGGCTTTCAGAACTTGCGGCAAATCTGCTGTAAAATAAAAAGCACCATTTATGCATGTAAATGGTGCTTTCAATAATATTTCTATTAATTAAAAGTCATTATCTTGGTGTTGAGAAGACTCTCTTTCTTGATCCAACAACAACGCTGCCATTTGGCCCCGGATATGGAATAGCAAAAAGTCTTCTTGACTTACCACTTGTGCCGCCGATTGGTCTGGGGCGATTTTGCGGTGATGGTTTTCGTTTCCGGCGTGTTATACTGACAATAGGTCTTGAATAGACAAACAGGATCCTCTTTGTTGATTCCTGCGGAATATTATTTTCAATCAGTAATGGCAATACTTTTTTTTCTGTCTTTACAGGGGCTTTCTTTGTGATAACCGGTTTGGAAATCTTTCCTTTTACGACTTCTTTATCAGCAACTTTCCTGGGAATCACTTTTTTTACAGGTTTTTTTGTCTGAAGAATTGATTTTGATTGAACTGGAACTGCTTTTTTGACTGTCTTTTTTACAGCTTTTTTTGTACTGTTTATAATTTTCGCAGCAGCAGTTTTTTTAACAACAGCAACTTTCTTGGCTACCTTTACAGATTTAACCTGAATCTGTGATTTTTTTGCAGATGATTTATTAATTGTTTTTTCAACTACTTTACTGACAGCTTTTTTTGTATTTGTCGCTGTAACTTTTTTTGCCGCTTTTTTCACAGTTTTTTTGACAACTGCAGCTGTCTTTTTTGTATTATTGACAGGCTTCGCAATTTTCTTCTTTGTTTCTTCTTTCTTTGAAATTTTCTTTGCGATTTTTGTTGCAGCAACAGTTTTTTTCTTAGGCTGTGCAACTTTTTTTGCAGTTTTCTTCTCAGTCTTCTTTACAACTTTTCCGACTTTTTTTCCAGGCTTGTTCATCGATAAATCCTCTGCTGAAAGAAAAATTGATATTGGATATTAGATATTAATAATTATCAATTGGACAATAAAATAGTTACCGGACAAAATAAAAACAATAATAGCAGTAAGTAAAAGAATCAAGAATGTACTTTTCCATTGTAAAATTTAAGTCATGTTTTAAATAATGATGTAATAATTAATTTAATTGCTGAGTATGTATCTGGAAAATGTAAAGCATATCCCTGAATAGAATATGTAAAGAATATGATGTAGTTTAAAACTTATTATGAAATATCTCCTGTGTTTTTGATTTGACAATTTTCCTGACATCCATCATCTGTTCATCAATAATACCGATATTGTATACAGGTGATAATTTACATTTAATGCCGCCTGAAGCCTTGAGATAATCCGGCATATCACTTATGGAATATGGGCGTTTTTTATTTAGCCGCATTAATTTTATTGTCTGAAATTCGCATGTGACAGGATCTGTACTCATGATTATGGTGTTTGGATTTTTGCTTGATGAAAATGGGTCAATAGTACTTCTGTAAACTGAAAAGTCATTAATCCCTCCTAAAGGACCTTCAAATTCATTTATGCCGAAAATGCCACTGCATACGCAAAGTACAGTTTTGTTGTAAACTGGTCCCCTGCAGTTCATGTCCCTGAGTCCAGCCTGATATTTATACATAAGTCGGTGATCATATGATCCATAATGATTTTTAAACCCGAGAAAAAATCCGCCATAATTCCTGTTATGCCCATTAGGAGAAAATACGTTAATAAGATAATCGCAATCATGCAGGGATTTTGAATACGCTTTTTGATGCACACCGTCACCCCACCTGATCATTGTATCCTTTACAAGATGAATTCCGGGGAACCGTTCCTGTGAATAACCAGTACCCTCCATGGAATTGAGATTGTTGCCATCGTATATGGTTATGTTTGATGCTGGAAAGTACCTGTCTCCGAAGGTCATCTGAGAAAGACCATCCGTGATCGCCTTGACAGCAGAGTAATGGGGTGCAGCATTTCCATGATTCAGTATGTTTATCTTTATGGCGATTTTTGAATTCAGGGAAAGTTCCGATGGAAATACTCTTTTCCATGCAGCTCCGGTGTTTGCGGTATCTGTCAGAATTATTATTGAACTGTCAATCATGTGTCTTACAATTGATGTGTCAACTTTAAGACCTGATGTGACGTTTGAATTATAATTGACAACCACACGTCCGGGCCATTTGTTTGAAGGAGAGGGTTTCAATTCATGTGTTGAGTTATTCATGCAGGAAATATTAAATATCAGGATAACAATGACTATACTTAAAAAACATATCTGTTTGAACTTAAAATATGGAGTCATATTTCTGTCTTAGACTTTTGTGTTGTCATATTTTTGATTTTTCCAATTTAAAAATATAAATCAGGAAAATGATTTTAAAAAGCGAATTAAAGTTATAAGATATAAATAACATATTGCCAGCAGCCTTGTGATTGAATTGTTACAAATAAGGAATGAGAGTTTGTGCTGCACTACCAAGGTATTGCATATTATTATTCCGGCAATAAAATGAGGCATATCTTATCATAAAAATTTTTAAAAACGCTTAGAAATAATGCACTTTCTAAATTGTCACTGAGCCATATTTAATTGCCGATTTAATAAGTGGCGATTTGTGAGATTAAATTATACGTTATGATAGGTTAATACATTTAGGAAATGGTATTGTATTAAATTTTTATATCGTTATTCTTTGTTGGTAGCTATCGCAAAGCTTTTTACTACATAGTCAACTTAAATGTTTTAGAATTAAGTTGATATAACTCAAACCAAACATATTGCAATATAATATAATTATTTATTATCTTGTTGCAAATTAACAAAATAAAAGATATATTTCCTGCCAAGTAAAGATTGTTATAGTTAATAATTCATAATTTTAAGATAAGTTTTTATATTTACATAAAAACAGTAAAACAATTAAATGTTAATTGCCAATAAACAGTCATTGACATAAGGAGCCATCATTAGCAAAAAATCAACAATTCTTTAGCAGTCTTCAAGGATATATTGCAAAAACTCATCTTGAAGAAAATTAGAATGATTATTTTTATCACGTATTTTAATAAATGATGATTATTAAAATACAATGTTATTTTACTTAAATTATGCAAGGATATTATATGTCAAATCCTATACTACCAGCATTCATTGCGGTTAACATCTTTTTAATGCTGATGTCGCAGTCACATGCTGATAACTTTCCAGTGTCAAACATTTCCAAAGGATCGGATTATGAGACAAAAAAAATAAATAATTCATTCGGAGCAGTTGGGAAACCTGTAAATGGCGGGGTAACACCCCCCGCAGAGTTTGATTGGCGTAGTTTCTATATTGTATCTCCGGTTCTTAATCAAGGGCTGTGCGGAAGTTGCTGGTCTTTTACCGCCTGCAGTGTATATGATTCAAAATTATACATGAAAGGGTGGACTGGATTACAGATTTCACCACAACAACAGGTGTCGTGTAATCAAGAAATGAATAGTTGCTGTGGTGGGCAACTTAATGCTATAGAGTATTGGGATTTTGCCCATGCGAACAAACCAATATTATTATCATCACAAGGATATGTTGAAGGTGCAACAGATTGCAATAATCTTGGAGCTGTTGCAGTTTGTCAGAATTTAGCAGCTCCAAATTCTAAATTACCAAACGTTTATGGATACTATTCTCTTAATGTTATTGATAATAATTTAATTAAAAATTCTATCTGGTGGGATGGACCGGCTATTTTCGGAATTTATTTTCTTGATAACGATAACGACATTAACAACGGATATGAGTTTGCAAATTGGTGGAACACTGCAAAAAATGGGAATGTATTTAAAGGATCTATTGGTATGCGTGATATTGGTGGACATGCCGTAACACTCATAGGGTGGAGCGATCTAAAACAAGCGTGGTTGTTAAAAAATTCATGGGGACAAGGCGGTCCAAATGGTGATGGAACTTTCTGGTTTGCTTACGATGGGCATAAAAAAGCTAATGGTATAGCATACAACCCTATTATTGGCATAAGTAATTCTGGCTTAGATGGTGGAAATATATGGGGAGCAACAGCTCAAAGTACGATATACAGTTATTCTGAATATACAGAGCGTGTTTTTACTGCATCTGCAGGTAGTGCAAAGATTGTGGCAGGTGATCCAAGAGGTAGAATTTGGATTGTTGATTTTCATGCTAATACAATCTGGAAAAAAACGCCACGTTATAGTAGTTCTTTAGGATGGGGATTTTGGTGGTCTCAGGTTGGAACTGTTACTGCAAAAGATATTTCCACTGCAACAACACCTAATAATACTTATGTGTATATTGCTGGAACTGATAATAGTTTAAAGGTACTAAACACATATGGAACAGACTGGAATAATGTTACAACAACTTATAATGGAACACCGGTTCTTGTAAGTAAAGTTGATGTTGATAATAATGGAACTGTTTACATTGTTTCAACAACCGGGCAAGTATATCGTCGTTATTCCATTACAAATACCTGGGAATTTCTTTCGGGTATTGCAGCAACAGACATTGGTGTAAATTATGATGATCAGGGAAGAGAATGGATATATGCATGCGATGGTAATAAATATCTTTATAGATGGACAGGACGTGGTTGGGATTATGAATCACCTCGTAATGTCACAGCAGTAGATGTTTCAATAAAAAATCAGATTGTTATACTCAAAGCAGATGGTTCTGTTTTAACTCGTTCGACAAATCAATGGAAAACTATTGTAGCAGCTGGCTCAAAACTTACTGATATCGGATGCGCCTCTTGGAGGTAAGATAAAGTATATGAAATTTTGATATATTAAAAGTAAATTATTTTCACTTAGGTATATCAATAATAGAAGATTATTTACAAACAAGTTAATGATAAACTTCCAATAAGTTTGTCATTTGATAAAAACCACCCTATACAGGGTGGTTAAATTTAAAGCTCAATGAGTAATTGTAAAAGAAGTTGAGAGTTTTAATGAACCAGATTTGAAATTGACAATATAGGAGCCTGCAGGAGCTTTGTTTCCTGATGAATTGTTTTCATCCCATGAGAAATGATTCGCAACACCTTGAATTTTAATGCTTAATTCACGAATTTTTTTTCCGGCAAGATTGATTATGCTGATTGTAGCCTTTTGGTTAACATATGATACTGGAATAATATATTCAATAAAACATATACGCTGTCCTTTTAAATGGGCAGCAGAAATTTGTGATTGACGTATTTTATTAGCAGATGAGGTTTTATTAATCGCGGTACCGACTTTTTCACCATTAATAATTTTGCGGACATCCATTTGACTTTCGTCAATTATTCCGATATTGTAAGTAGCATCTGACAATGCGCCGGAAATACCTCCTGAAGCACGCAGAAAATTAGGTAAATCTGCAATTGCATATGATTTGCCTTTATTAATTCGCATCATCTTGATTGCCTGCATTTCACAACTGACAGGATCAGTACTCATAATTATTGTTGTAGGGTTGACATTAGTTGATGAGGAGTCTATTGTTTTTGAATATGTTGAAAAATTATCAGCTCCGCCAGTAGGTCCATTTGATTCATTCATGCCAAATATTCCACTGCAAATACTTATAACAGATTTTTTATAAACAGGACCAGTACAATTAAAATCACGAAGAGCTTCAGCTCCTCCTGATGTGTGGAATTGAATTACATTAGAATATGTTCCATAATGGCTTTTAAAACCAAGAGTAAATGTCCCTATAACTTTAGTACTATGGCCTCTTGGACTGAAAACATTAATTAAAAAATCTGATTTGTTTAAAGTTGTCGCGTATGCCCGATTATTCATTGCACCATCTCCAAAAACTGTTGCTGAATCCTTCACAAGTGATATTCCTGGAAACCGGGTTTCTGTATAACCAGCTTCTTTCATCTGATTGTCATTATTCATTTCATAAAGAGTTATGTTTGGTGCCGGGAATTTTATCCCGTTAAAATCCATTTTTTGTAAACCTTCAGTAATTGCCATAACAGAAAATGGGTGTGGACATGGATTGCCTGTGTTTGCAATATTTATTTTAATTGCAATCTTTGATGTGGCTGTAAGTGTCGATGGAAAAATTGATTTCCATGCTGCACCTATTGAATCTTCTCCAGTAAGAAGTGTAATTGAGTCATCAACCATTTTCTTTACAATTGTTTCGTCAACAACATTGCCTTTTGTTGCATTTTTATTGTAATTGAAACATACACGGCCTGGCCATTTGTTCCCTGAACTGGGTGTAAGTGAAACTGTTGGAGATGCGATCACATTTAGTGCGCTGCTTCCAACTAAGGATAGTGCAGCTGTTGCTGCTGACCCTTTTAGAAATGATCTTCGTGTCAGTGACATAATTCCTCCATAGAATATTATTCAGGAATCATTTGTGTAATAATGAGAAATTAAAAATAATAATATAAGTTGTTTTCTGAAAAACACAGGCCTGTGCTGCAGGCCTGTGTTTAAATTCAGTGTGTTATTGAAAATTGAGAAGAAATTCTCAGAGAACCTGATTGTAAATTAACAATATAAGAACCTGCTGGAATTTTATGGCCTGACAAGTCTTTTTCATTCCAGGAAAAATTGTTGGCAAAACCCTGAATTTTACTATTGTAATTCCAAATCTTCTGCCCTGCGATATTAAAGATGTTTATTTGTACCTGCTGATTAACAAATGAAACCGGAACGGTGTATTCTATAAAACAGATACCATGGCCTTTCATTTGCGATACAGTAATACTTGATTTTTGCATTTCATATGTTTTTTCTTGCCTGTTTACAGCAGTACCTACACGTGTTCCATTTATGATTTTGCGAACATCCATTTGACTTTCATCAATAATACCTATGTTGTATGTAGTACCTGTAAGGGCTCCTGAAATTCCGCCCGATGCCCGCAGATAAGCCGGTAAATCAGCTGTTGCATATGATTTACCTTTATTCATGCGTATTATTTTAATCGCCTGCATTTCACAACTGACAGGATCTGTACTCATTATGATTGTGGTTGGATTTACATTTGTTGATGTTGAATCAACCAGTTTTGAATAAGTAGAATAGTTGTCTGCACCGCCGGTTGGACCATTTCCTTCATTCATTCCGAAAATTCCGCTGCAAATACTTAAAACAGTTTTTTTAAAGACTGGTCCGGTACAGTTGATGTCGCGAATGTATCTTGTCATCGTATTGTCATGATATTTGCAGGCATACGTTCCATAATGACTTTTAAAACCAAGAGTAAAGCCTCCTGCACTCGCCATATGACCTCTCGGGCTGAAAACATTTATTAAAAAATCTGCAGCAGAAAGTGTCGATGCATATTTTTCAGTTTTGTTTCCTACACTATCAACGGCACCATCTGTAGCGGAACCGTAGGAATCTTCTTTTAGTGTAATGCCTGGAAATTTTTCTGCGGTATAACCGGCATCAGCCAGTTTATTCTGACTATTCATTTCGTAAATGGTAATGTTGGCCGCAGGAAATTTCGTTCCGCCAAGATCTATTTGCTGAAGACCTTCTGTAATTCCCTTAAGAGAAAATGCATGCGGACAAGGATTTCCAGCATTGAATGTATTTGTTTTTATTGCTATTTTTGATGTGGTAGTTAAAGTTGAAGGAAATACAGCCTTCCAGGCTGCACCTACAGTTTCTTCACCGGTAAGAAACATGATTGCATCATCAACCATTTTTTTTACCGCTGTTTCATCAACTGTGTTGCCGGTAGTCGCGTTTTTGTTGAAATTGGTAACAACACGACCAGGCCATTTATTTCCGGGGCCGACAACCGGATTGGCTGCCGGAGCACTGATTACATTTAATGCGCTGCTTCCAACCATTGATAATGCGGCAGTGGCTGCTGATCCTTTAAGAAACGATCTTCTTGTTATGGACATAATGCCTCCGGTTAAAAATTATAATTGTTTACTTTTAAAAACATTGAGTAACTGTATTGCATCGGTATATGATTTTGATAGATCTGTATCATATTTTGTCAGGAAAAAAAGAATTACAAATTGGTCAAAATTAGCAATTACTTCGCAGCCCTCGGTTGAAGAATTATCCATGAGTGCAACAGATTTTGGATAGCCGGAGATTTCTGTTTGAGAACCGAATTTATCTCCGGTTATATATGCCTGGTAGAGTTTGGATGCTGCATCTTTAGTGGAAAAATCCATAATCCATACTTCTGTTTGTTCATTTGAACTGTTTACAAATCTATGTCCTGCGCCTTTTACCAATCCGCCAGATATAAAAAAAGTAGCATCTCCATCAACTTGGTTAAACATACCTTTGGTTCCCGTAGTTGCATCAAACTCTTTCCATTCCCATCCTGATACAAATGTAGATCCCTGAACATCTCCGGATGCCAGTCTGAATGTAGATATGGTGACAGTGTTGCCAGGTCCTTCCTCGTTGACGACTTTACATCCAAGACTGAACAAAACAACTGTTGAAATAAGCAATGCGGAAAGTTTACGAATCATTTTTATCTCCTTGTAAATATGTTTACAGTTAAAAAAGTATTGTGCATATCAGATTCCCAGAAAATTTGTCGAAATTGCCGTTTGAAAATGATACAATTTCCTGGTTTGACAATTTAATATTTGGTTTGATTGTAAAATTTAATGTAAAGATATACGATACATCAGGATGTGTGGATGTTTTTGCCTTTTGTCTATCCCAGTTCAAAGATATCTGATGGCTATTCATGAATGTTTTGAGAAATAACCAATCATCAAAAGAAAATTTAGTTGTCAATTGTGGCGCGATTGATGTTTTATGACCAGTTGAATCTTCCTCATTATTTCCTTCAATGGCAGGTGTCAACTGGAGCCATGGTTTAAGCTGAAGAATGTATTGTGATAAACCGGAGACTTTATAGTATTTATCATCACTTGAATAATTTAAACGGTTGTCAAGTTGATTTCTGGAATTAAAAAGCACCTGAACTCTGTTACTTGAAGAAAAAGAGTTTGAGGAGTCATTACTGGTCCAGGAGTTGATATTGTTTACAATAAAGGTTTCATTAATAGAAATATCTGTTCCCAATTCTTCTAATCTGGTGGAACTTATCTTACTGTCATCTGTTTCAAAAAATAAACTATTAGATGGATTTGAAGTATTAGGCGAACTTTTTATATCATCTTTAATTGATCCATTCAGTGTAAACCACCCGAATTTATTATACCATCTTCCTGGTCGGAGAATAAGTCCAAGTTTACGGCTGAGTGTTACATTGCTGCTGTCTAAATCTGAGTATTTTGACATGTCACAACTATATTCACCAGTGAAATCAATGCCCCGAGGAAATTCAAATGTAAGTAGCTTGATTGACGGTGAAATTGAGGAGCTTAGATGATTTCCAAGATCTCCATGCTTGTATGTTGTGTTGCAAATTAAATTGACTGGTTGTATAGGATTAATTGTTAATCTTGCATTTGTCGATCTTCCATAATTAAAAGTATCACTGTCAAACTCCTGATATCTGTATTCTGCATGTGTAATGTCATATCTGACACGGTAAATGTGCAGAAGCTTTGCAAGCAGTGGAGATGCTGTTTCGTAAAGCTTGAATGTCATCCTGTCTTTTGTCTGGAACAGGCTGTCAAACACATCGTTTGTATCGCTTTCGTTATCGTCAAGAGTGGTTCTTGAAATGTTAATATCAAAATATGGAAAATTTTGAAAATGTGCTCCTGCGCCTGCGGTGTAATTTGATTCTGTTCCGTAAAGACCAACGTATCTGTGTTGCTTATATTCAACAGGAAGTTCAGGAAGAATATTATAGCTGAGTCCGAGATTATACTCGTTTTTAGTTCTGCCGAAGCCGCGTGTTAATGTATCTGCAGTTGTAAAATCCGTATCTGCGACAAGTCCGTCAAATGTTATTCCGAGACGCGGACCGATTCTGCTTTGCATGTCAATTGCTCCGGCATGACTCTTGTTTTGGATATCGTATGAATATTCAGGTGTAAATTTGAGAAGCAGATCTGGATTTTCCTTTCGCAATTCAATCGGAAGTGCTGCATTGAAAATTGTATTGGATGTGTCTTTGTCAATTGTTTCAAATCCGGCACGTGCTGAAATCCATGAAAAAGGTGTAATCGTTCCGGTGCCGTAATAATCTTTTCCAAAATGATACTCAGGCTTGAATTCAATCTCGTCATTTCCACCTTCAGGTATTGGCTGTACCTTGTAAGATACTGAAATCATTGAACCGGGATCAACAGGCGCATCAGAATTTATCTTAAGTGTTCTGGTCGTTGCGTAAAAAGTAAAGTACTGCGGGTCAAGTTCTGATCCGTCAACCCATACTGATACAGATCCTGGAACAAGCTGTGTTGTGTCTTTAACTTTCGCAGATGACAGCGCAGTATCGTTTGTTAAAGTGGAGGCTGAATCACGAGAAGTCAGACTTGATGTGTCTGAGGAGACTTTTTTCAGTGAGTAAATTCCATCTGCATTGTATTTAAGCACCCGCCACTCAGATCTTGATGTAATAAAGCCGCCGCCACCACCGAGTTTGGCAATTTTTCTGTCTCTGCCCTTTACATTGCTTTTTGTTTCAACTGTTATCTGGCCCCCTTCGTATGTGACTGGAGTAGAGAGCTTAGACTGCATTATGTCAGTTTCACATGTCCCGCCGCGTAAAGTCTGAAGTATGTCAGATTTAAGGCCTTTGTATTGTATTATTTTTTTTGCCGGAACAAGTGCATTTGAATTATCAAATGTAACATCAAGACTTCTGCCGTCGGGGTCTGTTGTGTGAATATTGAAATCACCTGTAAAGTCAGGTTTTGACCATTTGAGAAGCAGTGTGCTGTCAGTACTGTCGGTTACATAAACAGGATTGTTAAGGGAATCCCTGACAATTTTGCCTCTTGAATCTTTTTGAACTGAAGAATCATAAACAAAACCGTCACTTTTAAGTGATGTCTTGGATTCAATATACCCCTTTACGTTTGTATAATATCCAGGTTTGTATTCTATCATAGGTCCCTGATCAGTCCAGGAAATTTTTGATGTGGAAGAATGTGATTTCTGTTTAGTGACAGTCCAGGTTTTTCTGTCAAAATCGTAAAGATTTATTGATTTATGGTTTAATGAAATAAGATAGGTGGAAAAGACAAGTTTTGAAGGAATTTCCTTTACAGATTCTTCTGGGTAGTCAATATAAGTATATTCAGAATTATTTGTATTATAGTTTATGATTCTGTCTTTGAGAGCGATATAGATGCTTTGATCTTTTTTGCATATTGTAAATATTTCCGATTCATTAAGTATGTCAATGGGTTTTGAAACACCGCTTGATAGACTGTAGACTTTGTTGCCGCAACTGTAGTATACGGTTCCCGATTCAAAGGAGAAATCGCTTACAGGCTGTTTTGCAGTTGTAACTTCCCAGTTCAGTGCATTCTGAGTATATGTGTAAATTGTGTTTCCGCAGACCTGAACAACAGAACTTGCTGTTGATTTAACAGAAGAAGAATCAGGCGATGCAACAGCAGCCCTGTATCTATTCCACTTTTCAGTGGTAATTGTAAATGTATATGTGCTGTTCTGACTGAGACATTCAACTGTAGTTCCATCAGATAATATTGCGATTTTGGCAGATTTATCAGGTTCTGGGAAAGCCTGCCACTCCCGGCTGAGTTTGTCAAAACGATATAGTGTGTCGTCTGTTGAAAGCCACAGGTAATCCATGTCTGAGGCAATCTTGCCGGCCCTGTTTTTATCATCAGAAAAAGTTATGCGTTCAATCGATTGTGTTGACATGTCAAGCTGATAAATGCCGGCATCAGTTGAAATGAATAGAATACCTTCGTGCTCAATAACATTTGATATTTTACCGACTGTGCGTGTCTGATCAAGTACAAGAGGATGTACAGAACGGGAATCCGAAGAAAAAACATATATAATTTCAGGTGAACAGATCCATGTAATATTATTACCGGAAAAAGTCTGCCATGAAAGTGGCGATGCATATACACAAATGCAGTATAATAGAATAAAGACGCATGATACATATCTGAGCATTAACGATTGTCCCTTTTTAATAATATAAACCCTGTATATTCAATCCGCAATACATCTCCCCAGTGTATAACGTAAAGAATTTATCTGTTAAACATTCATTAATATTTCCTGTTTAAACATTGACTACATTTATCATCGATGATTCAACATTTCCAAAACCCAGAGCGGCAGCTTCCTTGAGATATTTTACCTGCTTGCCTTCGAATGTTTTACCATACCATGGAGCAAGTGTTACTGTATAACTGTCAACAGCTACAGGATCAAGACCTGCAACAAAGGTATTAAGATCTACAACCTTGCCGGGTCCTGCAGGACCGTTATCAATCAGAGCCCGTGATGCATCTACAATACAAAGATGCGGCTTTATATAGTAAAGTTGTTCTGCTATTGCAGTGTGCATTTCGTAATCACGATGAAAGATTCCGCGATCTTTTATAAGGCCCATCAACCCCTTGATATTAAGAGAAACACCACTTGCGCTATGCGACTTTGCTGTTGGCAGAGATAATATAAAATCGACCTGATAAACCTCCCGCACAACATCAACTGTTGTCAGCTGTTTTGCTTTAGGTTCAGTTTTTGTAATGTACATTGAATCCTGTTTTGGTGTGTAGATTACTGCACCTTTCAGTTCTTTTATCGCATTCGCAATCCCAGTTTTTTCTTTACAGTGTGCCGGATCGTGCAGTGTATTGTCGCAGATTATAACGCGTGCCGCACCAGCATCAAGACAAAGTTTTGCAGCAGTGTAAACCGCATCCGGTGATGTACCGGTGCCCCATTCAGGAGGGTTTGCAAAGCTCATATTCGGCTTTATCATGACACGGCTGCCTTTTTTGACAAATCGTGAGATACCGCCGAGTTTCTCGAATAATTTCGGAATAACATCAGCAGCCTTACCTTTACCGATAAATACTTCACTTTTTGAAGCAGTTGCCGTTTGTGCGATTGCTGATGGTCCTATCGCAGCTGCAACACCGGCAGCCAAAGCTCCTTCAATAAACGTTCTTCTTGATATATCCATAAAATACTGCCTCTCGATTTATAGTAATTTCTATAAAATATCAGTAATCCTGTATTATTCAAATCCTACAGGTAAACCGCCATTGTTATCATTTGTATTATCAGCCTGTGTCTGAGAATTACTTTCAAGGCCGGTTTTCTTTCTATTTTCATCCATTTTTGATTTTTGTAAATCTGTCATATATGTACCGGCTGCTTTGCGATTTTCACCAAAACGTAAAACAGTTATTGCAGCATTATCATTGACAGGACAGTGGTGTTCACACATACCGCATCCCATGCACAGGTCTTCTTTTACTACAGGTACTTTAAATTTACCACCTGTAGTTTCAAGCTCAAGTGAGTCTATTGCGTTGAATGGACAGACTTCATCACAGACGACACAATCTTTATTCTGTTCCCATGCAACACATTTGTTTTTGTCAACAACTGCAGTACCAATCTTGACATAAGGTTTTTCCGGAGGATTTAGTTTACGTATAGCACCTGTAGGACATACGTTGCCGCAGAGTGTACACTGCCCCTCACAGCCGCCGATTTTTGGAATGATTCTTGGCGTATAAAGTTTACTGAACCCTTCTGTAAACATGCACGGCTGCAATGCATTTGTCGGACAGGCTTTCATACATGATCCGCAGGCGATACATTGAGATACAAATTGTTCCTCAGGTATTGCTCCCGGCGGACGGATCAGTTTCCCATGATCATCACGTTTTTTTGATGCTGTTGCTTTATAAACCGGCAGTACAAGTAAACCACCTGCTATACTTCCAAGAATATGACGTCGTTTGATGTCTGGTGTAATAGATTGACTGGAATCATTTTTTGAGAAGGAAAAACTGGTGCACGTATCTTTAAGTTCTGTGCATATTCCACATACTATGCATTCAGATGTTGATGTTCTGTGCGTATCTTTCTGAGGAATTGCACGGGTAGGGCAGGCGCGCGCACATTTTGTGCATGAGTTACATTTGTCAACAACTACTTTACGTTTAAAAATCGGAAAATTGCCTGCAAGTCCGAAAAACGCCCCTGATGGACAAATATACTGACACCAGAACCTGCGATCCCAGAATGTACCGGCAAATATCACAATAAAAAGTAATAGTGAAAGCGCTGTACCTGTGAAAAGAGTTACCTTGACTGGAAATGATTGATACAGATAACTGCCAGCTTTTGGCATCACCGATGCAATAGTATGCTGGGAATCGTTGACAAGTACTTTCAGGAGAGGATCAATTATAAAAGTAAAATATCTTGTTGCAAGTGATATGGGATCAAAAAACAGCGGGCATAATACACCAAAAAAAGCAAGAATAATTAAAATGAAGAGAAGAACATATTTGATACGATGAAAATGGTGCGGAGGACGGCGTTCAGATTGACGAATTTTTGAACAAAGAGTATCAATAATGTCAATCATTGAACCAAGCGGGCAGACAGCTCCACAGAAAAAACGTCCGAAAATCATTGTAAGGAGAAGTATCGCGCCGGAAAAAATGACCATATCAGTAATAAATGAATGTGACGCTATTGAAACCAGAATCGTAGAAAGCGGATTGAGTTTTAAAAAAATATCGCTGTCAATTTTGTATGCTTCAGGGTATGAGTTAAGGGAAAAAATGAAAAATGCAAAGGCTGTAAAAAAAACTATCTGTGATATTATTCGTACTTTACGCATAGACGGTCAGTGTTTCTTATTTACTTTTGATGAGTTGCACATTGTTTTTAAGATTAAAAAAATCAGATTTTAATTATTCCCCTATACAATTAAATGATATTTAATCTATCAGGAAAATACAAAAATCTATCAATTCATTAATATATAACATTTTGATGAAAAATGAGTTTAAATTACTATTACTTGCAGATTTTATAATATTCTTTTTAAAAAAGTGTACACATTTTGTAGACAGAGATATTAATTATTGCATTATTATGCTTAATATATAGGATCTTGTTTATCAGTTTGCTTAAAATTAATCAAAATTAATCAATTAAATTAAAAAGTCATTTAAAAATAATAGTGAAGTGTCGTGGCTGCTCAATAAATTTACAATACTGATAATTTTTTTCAGTGTATTTATTTTTCTGTCATCTGAAAAAATATAATAACGAGAATCAAATAAACTCAAACCAGTCAGGCGGGGTGAATAATTTCTTTGACAGATCATAGGTCCAGTGAGTTATCTGCGTATTTTTTTCTTTTAATTCAAAACCTGCTGTTTTGTAGAAGTTTTCAGTCTGTACATTTTTTAATGTCGGTATATAAATGCCAGTAGCAGTTTTTAATCCATTTTCTTTCATAAAATTGAGTATATACCAGAGAAATGCGTTTTCTGCGTTTTTACCTAATGCTCTGCAGCTTATAAGGAAAGAATCAATTGTCGAGTTGAAAATAAGTGCTGCGCCTATTAAACCATAATCACCGAATGAATCGTTCATTCTCATATAGAATAAAGTGCAATCTGGTTCTGAAATTATTTTTTCAACCTCAGCCTGTGAATATCGTTTGGTTGTCAGATTAAACTGATTGGTTTTATTGAAAAGCTGGGTAATTCTTGGAATTGAGAGCGTATCTGCTTTACGGATCAATAATTTTAGTTCAGACTTGCGCAAAAAATCTACAATGCATTTCTCTATATTTGCAGAGTTTTTACGTAGTTTTTCCATTGAAAAAAAAGTGCGCTTGTGTAAATCATCAACTGTCAGTTGAACAGGCCATAAACGGCTGCAGTTTCTAAGAACTTTAACGTAGCCCGCAGGATCTTCCGGCAGGTCAAGTGTTTCAATTTCCGGAAGTGTTGCTTTCATCAGTGCACGTTCTGATGGTGTATCGTCAATAAAAAGTATTGAATTAAGATCGATGCTCAGTTCTTTTGCAATACTGATTATATTGCCGGGTTTATCATTCCAGTTTATTCGAAATGCTGATATCATTGATGGTCTGATAAGCATGTGCGGATGATTTTCGATTACTTCAAGAGCATCGCATGTATTGTTTTTACTGCATACAGCAAGAAATACACCCTGTCTGTAAAATTTAAGCAGCTCTCGCTGGAAATCAAAAAACGCCCTTCCGCTTCCATCTTTTGAAAGAATTATTGACTCAATGCTGTTTTCGCCGATGACTCCGCCCCATAGTGTATTGTCAAGATCGAGTACAATACATTTAATGGGATAGTGCTGAAATTGAGTTATCATTTTTCTGCAATGTTCAGCAATACTTTTGAATAGAAATACATCAGAGTCGATAATTGAGTGAGGCGAATTATCATAATCAATTTTGGTACGTGATAAAAATGATATTTCATTCATGTCAATAGGATAACAATCTGTCACTGAACGGCAAAGGGTATTAAATGCCTGATTTATATGTATAAAAAGATCCTGTGGCGAATTGTCAAGCAGACGTGTAATAAATCCGGTGCTGAAAGTGTGTGGTGATAGTGGAGAAAAGATAAAAATATTTGCAGTGCAACGTATACGAAATAAGAATAAAAGATTTTTTACCTGTTTACATTTATCTGTAAATTGTGTAAGTGCATTGTCAAAATTATCATTCCAGGTGTAATCATATACGAGTGGTGCTAGTAACTGCCAGTCACCTGCGACAATGCAATAGTCAAGTTTACAGAAATCTTCCGGAGGATTGCGGATTTCATCTTTCCAGTAATTATTATCACCTACAATTATTTCATCATCATGGCAAAGTTCATCAAGTGCTTCAGCCAGAATATTTATGTTACAGTTGCCGCATATTCCGATTTTCATTAATATAAACCAATCATTAAATATAGTGTAAATAAAAACGATATTTCATATATCAGGCTGTCTTGCCTGAATTAATTATATGATCAAAATCGATTGTCTGACATTATAATTTCAGATTGTAACATTATATATGAACTGATGCAAATACAACAGATGCTGTTTTTGTTGTTGACAGAAGACAGTGCGGGACTTTCTGGTAAATCGCAGATGTTTACGTATTGTAATGTTATAAGAAAAAATAGATTGAATCGGATTGATAAAAAAAAATCCCGCAGTCAGTTATATGCGGGATTTTTTAATTCAATAATACTGCAGAAGTACTTAGTACTTACTTTTTTGCCGGAACATTTGCAGTAGAATCTTTTTCAATACTTAGCAGTTCAACCTCAAATATAAGTGTTGAATTCGGACCGATATCCGGGCCTGCCTGGCGTTCTCCGTAACCTAAATTTGATGGAATAAAAAACTTGTAGCTGCTTCCAGGTGTCATAAGTTGAAGACCTTCTGTCCATCCTGGAATAACCTGATTAAGAACAAATGTTGCCGGTTCTTTACGATCGTATGAACTGTCAAAAACCTTGCCATCTAATAGTGTCCCTTTATAATGTACTTTAACTTTATCAGTTACTTTTGGTTTTTCGCCGCTTCCTTCACGTACAACGATATATTGAAGTCCGCTGGCTGTAATTTTTACTCCTGGTTTTGATTTATTCGCAGCAAGAAAGTCTTCACCGGTTTTCTTATTTTTATCACCTTTCAGTTTCATATCATCCTGTTGTTTTTTCTGCATTGAAGCACTGAAAGTCTGCTGTATTTCTCTTTGTCTTTCAGGAGATATTTGTGCAGGCTTGTCTTGAAGCATATCTTCTACGGCTCTCATAAATACCTTAAGGTCAATATCACTTTTAAAGCTTTTCAGAGATTTACCAACATCCTGACCTATCATATAATTGACACTGTCGTCAGGTGTTTTAAGGACAACTGGCTTTGAATTTGACGGTTCAGCAGCATTACAGGCTATAAAGTTGAGACACACAATACTGCCAGTTGCCATTTTTAGCAATGATTTCATGAAAATTCCTTTCATATTTGTACTCCTGTTTGAGTTTAAACAAACCAGAAGCAGAAAAAAAATTTAAATATAGTGTACGTAAAATACATTAATGCATGAGTCGATAGGGTAAAGGAATATTTTACAAATTTGACAGGTATTTTATTGAAATATGATGAATAATTCAATGCGAGCAGATAATTATTTTAAGCATTGAGTCTACTGGTAAATTTACAATATTTAATATTTGAAAAAATAATGGTTACGGAATGATTACTAATATTGGTAATTATCGATATAATAACAATTTATAACGATTAATAAGCTAGTTAAGTCCACTTTTCAGACTCAAAAAAACATCAATATCTTTTGTCCATTCTTCTCTGTATTGTTCAAGAAAATTATCATGTCCTGCAAGTGGATATACTTTTAATTGCTTGACACATTTTAAATTTGCATAAATTTTATTAATTTCATCTCTGCTTACTCTTCCATCTTTCCCCCCATAAATAATCATAGTAGGGCAGTGTACATTTTTTGCATATTCTGTTGGTTGAATGGAATACCCCCAGAAACCGTTTATGATCCCGCCCCAGAAGGTAAGTATCGCTGCAAAGGGAAATGAAGGTAATTTCAAAATTTCAAAACGCGCACAAATTGTCTTATACAAAGAGCCATATGGACATTCTATAATGATCATTGCCGGTGAAATGTCGTAATCGCGGATTGCTTTAAGAATGGCAACGGCTCCCATTGATGTACCAAATAGAATTATGTTTTTCTCTCCTTGATTTTTTAAATAATCAAAGCATTCTTTGACTTGTACAGCCTCTTTACATCCAATAGTAGTCTGATTTCCTTCAGAACCGCCTGATCCCATAAAGTCAACCAGAAATGTATTATAACCAAAACTCTGAAATATGTCGGATCGTGCTACTCCAGATGACTTATTATTCATATATCCGTGAAAAATAACAACAGTGCCTTTGGGGTTTCTGTTTTTAATGCTCCAGCATTCAATTTTTTTTGATGTATTTATATTAGTTGTTTCAAATGGCTGTAATGGTGTAATCGTATTCACAGGACGTGGATTATCAATACCGGTAAAAGCAGTCTTTATTTTGTCAATCGTAGTGATCTTGTCAAGCATGTATGATCTAATGCTGGATGTCTGCGAAAAGTGTGTGAACTTGTATGCATGAATTAATAGTATCAGGTTTAGAAGAATAAAAAGAAGAACAATGAAATAAAATATTTTTTTCAATCTTGTCCCTTCTGATTAAATGTTGCAAATGAAATTAAAATACAATTTGAGTTGAGAATTAGTTAGAAATATTACACTATATATATCTGGTTTGTCCATTCTGATTAAAACTCAATGAATTGATTGTTGTATAACAGAGTATGTCATAGGTTATTTGATGCTGATATGTTTTTTAAAGGGAGAGGGTATTAGTACAAATATTCAAAAAAATAGTGCATTTTATAAATCAAATTTAAAATGAACAACTTAATGAAAACGTTCTATCTTAAAACACTCACAATCGTATCATTTTAAAATGCAACACATTGTATGAGTTAGTTTAATGAAAGATTTCACTTTTTCAGCAATTTTCAACATAGTATTGTTTGGTACGAAATTTGCTAAATATTATAAAACAGTTAAAATATTTGACTTGTTAATATGTTTAATTGATATAATAACTGGACTCTTTTATTTTTATTAATATCCGGCTAAGGTATTTTTGACTGCTGATACTTTACATAAAATTTTTTGACAGATTTTAATAACACAGAGAAAATATTGAATTCAAAGAGCAAAAGCTCATATTTATAACATAATAACTATGGAGGTTTTTATATGAACGTTAAACCAATGGAAGATCGTATTATTGTCAAGCCCCTTGAGGCTGAGCAGAAAACTTCCGGAGGAATTATTATTCCTGATGCTGCAAAAGAAAAACCACAGAAGGGCGAAGTTGTTGTTGTGGGACCCGGTAAATTTTCCGATAAGGGTGTAAGAATCGAGATGAGTCTTGCAAAAGGCGATACTGTTCTTTACGGGAAATATTCCGGAACAGAAGTCAAAATTGACGGAGAAGATTATCTGATCATGCGCGAGAACGATGTTCTTGCAAAATTGTAGTTGTAAATAACGCGATTCGTACGATGCCAGTCTATAAAAATCAGAATGTAATTGGCAGAAGAGTTGAATGCGTTTCTTTAAAAATGATAATTTCATGTTTTGATTAATAAATTCGAAAGGAATTTGAATATGTCGGCAAAAATGTTAGCTTTTGATATTGCTGCAAGGGATAAACTTCTAATAGGTGTAGACACACTTGCGAATGCTGTCAAGGCAACACTTGGTCCAAGAGGACGCAATGTTGTTATTGATAAGAGCTATGGTTCTCCAACTGTAACAAAAGATGGTGTTACTGTTGCAAAAGAGATAGAACTTGATGACAAATTTGAAAACATGGGTGCGCAGATGGTAAAGCAGGTTGCATCAAAGACATCTGATGTCGCTGGTGATGGAACAACAACTGCAACAGTTCTTGCTCAGGTTATAGCCCGCCTTGGAATGAAAAACGTTACATCCGGCGCTAATCCTATGTCAATCAAGCGCGGTATTGACAAGTCAGTTAAGGCTATTGTCGAGCAGCTTAAGAAAGATTCACGTCCAGTTGCAGGAAAAAAAGAAATTGCACAAGTCGGAACAATTTCTGCAAACAGTGATTCAGAAATCGGTGATCTTATTGCTGAAGCAATGGATAAAGTAGGTAAAGACGGTGTAATCACCATTGAAGAGAATAAGGGTATTGAAACTACAATGGATGTAGTGGAGGGAATGCAGTTTGACCGTGGTTATCTCTCCCCGTATTTTATTACTGATGCAGACGCACAGGAATGCATTCTTGACGAGCCTATGATTCTTATTTATGATAAAAAGATCAGCACAATGAAAGATCTGCTCCCGCTTCTTGAAAAAGTTGTACAAATGGGAAAAAGTCTTCTGATCATTGCTGAGGACATTGACGGTGAGGCATTGGCGACACTCGTTGTCAACAGACTCCGCGGCACATTGAAAATAGCAGCAGTCAAGGCACCGGGCTTTGGTGACAGACGTAAAGCAATGCTTGAGGATATCGCAATTCTTACCGGCGGTACTGTTATTTCTGAAGAGGTTGGTTTCAAACTTGAGAATACAACTGTTGACATGCTTGGAAAAGCAAAACGTGTTGTTATTGAGAAAGAGAATACAACTGTTGTTGAAGGTGCCGGAAAAGCTGATGAAATTAAAGGCCGTGTAAGCCAGATTAAAAAGCAGGTTGAAGAAACAACATCTGATTATGATCGTGAAAAACTTCAGGAACGCCTTGCAAAACTCGCTGGCGGTGTTGCTGTTCTGAAAGTCGGTGCTGCAACTGAGACTGCAATGAAAGAGAAGAAAGATCGTGTAGACGATGCTCTTCATGCAACAAGAGCTGCTGTTGAAGAGGGTATTGTGCCTGGAGGCGGTGTTGCGCTTATCCGTGCTGCTGTTGCACTTGACAATATCAAATGTGATGACCCTGATGAGAAAATCGGTGTTGACATTATCAGAAGAGCAGTTGAAGAACCGCTTCGTGCAATTGTCGAAAACTCAGGTCTTGAGCCATCTGTAGTATGCAACGAAGTTATGAAAAACAAGGGCGCATACGGATTCAATGCCCAGACTCTCGTTTATGAAGATCTCATGAAATCCGGTGTTATTGATCCTGCAAAAGTTACAAGAACCGCTCTTGAGAACGCTGCAAGTATTGCCGGTCTCATTCTGACTACAGAATGTATCATATCTGAAAAACCTAAGAAAGAATCTTCCGCTCCAATGCCGGCAGGCGGCGGAATGGATTACTAATGTTTACTGCATGAGAATTTATCACTCTCATGCGTTATGACATTAAAAATGTGATTCTTATCTATATAAAAATAACCGGGGCATTTGCCCTGGTTATTTTTATTATTAGAAATCATTAAGTAATAAATAAGGATGAAATAACTGATAAAGTTCAGATAAAGTAGAATTTTGTAAATCAGTAGGCTATCAGTTCATTATGTTTCTGCTTATCTGCATGCTCACTATTTTCATTTGCGATTATTTCAAATAACCCGGCAGTACCATCAATGCGCACTGTAATTCCATCGGAGAGTTTTCCGATAATTTCCGGGAGGCCTGAAATAACAGGAATTCCAAATTCACGGGCTATGATTGCACAATGCGAATATAGAAAAGTGTTTGGAATTATCAAGCCTGACAATAAGGGAATGTAGTTGGCGATAGATTGGTCGTCATTTTTTGCAACAGCTATTTTGCCGCTTAAAGCAGAAATATCTGCTGCATCATTGAAATTAATAATTTTTCCTTCTGAAACACCGCTCGAAATACCTGTACATTGGAATTTTCCAGTTGATGCAATAGCAGATGTTTTCTGCTGATTATTCTCAGTTCGATTAAGCCAATATATCGGACCACCTGTAATAATTTTATTTGGCGGATCCATCATCTTGAAATTGTCATATTGTTCCTGTTTTGTTTTGATACGATTTCGTAAATCTTTCACAGACAGTGATCCGTCAATCACTTTCTGCAGCATTTCCAGCTCGAGATAAAAAACATCATCTGGATTGTCAATCTTCTGTTCACGGGCTAAATTTTCACCTATGCCTTTAAACATTGTATTGACAATTCCATAAATTCGCGACTTGAAACAATTTGCGACATCACGGTTTTTTAAAGATTTGCGGGTGATAAAAAGAACTTTATTATAAATAAACAGCTTAATGCCTTTTAATTGAGAACTTATAATTTTTTCAGCATTATCAGTCTTTTTATCTGTGGATAATTGAATATCCTCTTTGTTGCCGGAAAACAAAGCTGATACATTTTTCTGAAAATGATTTATTGCCGGTTCAGATTCAGAAACTGAATTGTTATTTATAAAGTGTGATTTACTATTTTGAATTTTATTAATTCTTATAATATCAGTTATTCGGGAGACTTCCTTTACTGATTCACTTGAAAGCTTATTATTTACTAATAAAAGATCTTTTTCCAGAGATGATGCAATACCAGGAAACCATCTATAAGTCAGGTGCCTGAAAATCTTAAAATAGATAATTGACAAGCAATCATTAATTGATGGAGCTGTCCAGTTTGAGAAAATATTCTTTTCGAGTAATAAATAATGTTTGTATATCTCATTACTGCTCATTTTTAAGAAATCATATTTAGTATATTCCATCAAGGTTTTTTCAAAATATTTTCTGAATTTAGCATAATAAGTCTTTAAGCGAAAATGATACCATGCACAAGTGATAAATGATTGAAACTGTCTTGAAATATTGATTCTATTTTTTTCGCTCCTGTGCTCATCTGGTATGTGCAGTGTTTCAAATCCATTGTGTTCATTGAGAATGTTTAAATTATTACTTTGATTTATACTTGGAAGTAAAAGTGATGTGAGTCTGTAAATATTGAGAACATTAAAATAAATTCTCCCGAATATTGAATTGAGAATTTGTTCGATATAAGGATCTATTGACTTTGTTTCTTTTTCTGAAATACCCATTGATTTACAAAGAAGTAAGTATGATTTGTAATAAAATTGACGTTTGAAGCTGAATGTAAGCGGATAGGTAATGTTATCGAATTTATCAGAGGCTGACAACGCATTTTTATTTGAGTGCTTTACTTGAACGAATTGAGCCTTTAGCAGTGATGTCTGAATTATTTGAAAACCATCATCTTCATTCCAGACCCATTCAATTATTTGTGGTTTATTAAATCTATTTTCAATTTTTTTACTGAGTTGTGCCAGTTCGACTATTTGTTGAAAAGATAAACATGAGGTTGATTGCAACAGAACGGGTACAGTCGTTTTTTCAAAACCCGGTTGTTTTGATTGTGGAAGGAATTGATTTTTTTTGTTAATAATAGAAAGTAAAGTAATACGGTTTGATAATTTATTTACTTTGCAGATGTCATAATCAATTTTTCCTGAAATAATACCGTTAGAAAGTCCATAAGTTGCGTTAATAGTAATTATATCGTTATTTTTAGAATGTAAATCTGAAGTTGAGAGCATTCCGCTTCTTGACGGAAAAAACATTTTTTGAAATATTACGGCCATTTCAATTGATGTATTACGAATGGCCTGCTTGTGGGCAAGACGATATCTGATTGCTGATGGGCAAAAAGCTGAAATCCAGCACTCTTTCAAATATAAGACAGCATCATCGAAGTTTGATACTGAAAGAAAAGATGAATGATGTCCGGCAAAAGATAATGCTGATTGATCGCATGTAATAATTGATGAACGTATTGCAATTGATTGGGAATTAAGCGATTCATATGCGATACGAATTGCCTGCTTTAGATCTGCAGGAAGTGAAGCGGCAAGTATCTCTTTACGAATAGCTAAATATGCATTGTTGATATTCTTCGTGGTAAATGCATTTGTTGATAAATAATTAAGCTCTTTATCAATAATGTGTCTTATTTCGGAATATTCCTGAAACTGGTTGAATGCACTTTTACCGATAATAAAAAATTCCGGAACCGGTATTTGTGCATTGGATAGACAATAGAGGCTGTATCCTTTTTCTCCAGATTCAATACGGGCAATTGAATCATCATTTTCAACTGTTATAATCATAATAATCACTCCAGAAACATTGTTCTTTTTCACGTACCTGTGCGAAAGAATGAATCTGATTTGCGGTATGTGATGAATATAATGGGTTTTTAGTATCAGAAATAATCAGTTTTATAATAGATGCTATTTCAGAATGTTGTATATCAAGTGGGTTGGATTGGATACATTCCAGATAGTGAATATTAACCTGCGATATGATTTTTCTTATCATGGAAATGCTTTGGGTGATATTTGCATCAGTTTCATTCTTTGAAATAATACAATGAACTGGAATTGATAATTCACGAAGCGTTCTCAATATTGAAGCATATGAAATAACCTGAGGTTCAATTCGTTCGCAAAAGCTGCTGAAAGACAAGAGAAAATTTGACCAATGTGGTGTTTTCAGTGATGAAGGGATACTTTTATTCAATTTTAGAGTCAGTGATAAAAATCGGTAAATTATACGCGAAAAACCACGCTTTGAAAGTATTAATTTGTTCAAAAAAGTAGGTTTTAAAGTTTTGAGTAAATAAGGTGAAATCAGAATGACTCCATTTATTGTTTCTGAGTGCTTGACAAAATATTCAAGAGTTTCTCTGCATCCCCAGGAATGTCCTAATAAAAGCGAATTGTCATTTGCAGCAGCGGTATAATCAGCACAATTATAATCGGGATAATCTTTTCTGACAAGACTCGTTAATTTTAAATCAGGGAGTTTTGATGCTATTTTTTCAAAGTCACTTGATTTTCCGGGAGAACTATGAAAGCAAATTATATTAATTTTTTTTTTCAATGTGATTGAATTATGATTTCTTGTATTCGATATAGATGAAGTTTTTGATAATTTTTTGAAGGATCCACAAATTTGCGTAGGCATATCTGTTCCGTCTGTTGAAGAATATTCATCTGTTTCGTTTTCAATGATATTTGTTTTTGATAGAAACATTATGAAATCCTGATAAATATTGAATTTAGATCGATTAAAATTAATACTGATGTTTTATAACGCATAAAGTGTGCCAAATAAAAAATGTTGGTAGCGAAATAATGCAATGATTTATATCAGATGTTGAAATAAATTTATAAATGACGTGATATCAATTAGATACTACTACGAATCTAATTTCTGGAATATATATATTAATTGACAAAAGAATTCTTTGTAATGGTTGAAGTTAACAATGCACGATATGTTTTTGCGACTAAATTTAATATTGGTTGCAAAAATGCAACTCAAATTGACAATAAAATTAGTTGATAAGAAAA
>Ga0209800_10000691_pt1 | contig 45867 bp, 47 predicted proteins | sample Higcelweek8metaG_FD_187174 | JGI IMG/M metagenome (GOLD analysis project Ga0209800, IMG submission 187174) | Freshwater pond sediment microbial communities from the University of Edinburgh, under environmental carbon perturbations - High... | ecosystem: Environmental > Aquatic > Freshwater >...
TTTACATTTTTTAATTAAATCTTATATTATTTATTAATATTTAAATTACAAACATATATTGTTTATTTTTTGATTTTAAATATATCTTATAGTATAATCAGAACCATGACAGAAAAAGACAGGGGATTTATTCTGGTAGATGATAAAAAGAGTATGCTCGAAGCTTTAAAACTAAAGGCTACTTTTATTAACAACCAAAGAACAACAAATATTGATTTTGAAGAAATTAAGGGACTATTTTGCAGTCGGTCACCCTTTAACGGCAGACAAGCAGATAAATATTTTGTAAATACAATAGACGAAAATAAAGATAATACAGATAAAAAAAAGTGTTCAAAAGGACAAAGATTTGTTCAGATTATATCTAAAATAGACACATCATTTCCCATAGAATGTCTTTATTATGGTACTTTTTTACCAACTTATTACAAAGAACTTTTAAAATATAAAAATTCTAACAATAAAGATAATCACGATTCTTTATTAATCGGTGCCTTTACAATTGATACTGTTGTTCAATATCAAAGCACAGTAGCTTCTGTTTTCCCTAATGCAAAAAGTTTAGCCATAGATATAGATTCTGATTATTTAATTAGTGAAATTCCTACTTTTCAAAAAATGAATGGGCTTAATACAAATTTTAAAGATAATAGTTTTGATTCAATTCATACTAATTTTCTTTTACATCAATTAACAAATCAATCAGCTGGAATTAATGAAAATAAAATAGATTTAACCAAAAGATTATTTTCTGAAATTAAAAGATTATTAAAACCAGGTGGTAAATTAATTATGATCGAAGGTAATTTAGGGACTGTTTTCAAAACACCAAACCGCTCTTTCATTGATGAATCATTAATAAAAATATTATTTTCTGCCGGTTTTTCAAATATAATGATTAAATTACCTGAAAAATTTGATAATTCTCAAAACGTTGAAAGGTTTATGAGAAGCAGTTCAGGCAACACCCAAATTATTCAAAATGAAAAAACAATTTTTGATAAAGAGAGTATTGTAATCACTGCAAACAAATAATTAAATTGCATTATTTCAGAACTTGATTACAACCAGAAAATAAACCGGACGAATTTCAGAAGATATTTTCGTAATTAAAGAACTCCCTTATAATAATTACCACCCACTGTCAGTTGAACACTTTTGAACCTAAAAGTTAGTCTATTTTATTTTTTTATTTTTTTAAACCTTTGTGAGCCAGTTGAATCTTAAATGGAACACTATTATTCAAAACTTATTTTCTATTTCAAAAAAAATAAATAGTATTTAATTATTCTTCCACAGAAATTAATCCTTCAAATGATCTATCTTGAATATCACTCGTAGCCAAATATCTATCAATAATAATTTGTCTATCTCCTTTTCTATATCCAAATTCATCTTTTTCTGGATAATTATCTAAGCCATATTTAACTAATTTTGTCTCTCTTGAATAATTTATTACTGTAGAACCATTTTTACTTTTTCTATTTTCATTTTCTTTATCAACCTCTTCAAGATTAATACCCCTTATTTCTATATTAGAATAATCAATTAGGTTTGGTCTATTAATTAGAAAATAATTCAAAGTTCGTTTCGATAAGATTACTAAATCTGGGTTAGTATCTTTTACTTTTTGAAAAATACGATCTGGTATTTCAACAAACTTACAATAATAAAATCTATTTCTATGTACTTCTTCTAAATCCCATGGATCCATTTCAATTTCTTCACCTTCTTTTTCTACCTTAAACTTTTCCATTTCTCCATATCCAAGTTCAACACCTTGTTGGAAATCATCAAAATATGTCCATTTTTTAGACTCTTCTTTTATTTTTTTATAGTCATTATTATCTGCTAAATATATTACGTCCAGACTTTTTTGTCTACATTTTTCAATTACAGCTTTCCAATAACGTCGTCTATCATCTTTACCATAAATTTGTTCACTCCCAGAATCATCAACAAACTCTTCTATAAGTTCTTTGGTACATTCTATTCCTACTTTTGAACCAATAGGTAATTTATCTAGTTCTTTAATTATTTTTTTACTTAATTCTATTTTTACATCTCCGGAATACAAATCCTTATTTTCATTCAAATATTCAGTATTACCTTTTCTGGTTATTTTTATATTGTCTATAAAACCGGTTCCAATAAACTCAATCATAATTAAGTCAGTATAACATGACTATTTATCTAGATTAATGAAGTGAGCCAATTGGTTTTCAAATGGAACACGTTGATTAAATATCTTTTTTATGTAAACTCTGTTTTTTTAAATTTATTGGTCAATAAATAATCTATAATACATTATGATTATTTTTATTAACGGTGCATTTGGAATAGGGAAATCTTCAGTAGTAGAGCTTCTTGTAAATAAAATTCCTAATAGTCTTATTTTTGATGCGGAAGAAGTAGGTTACATGCTTAGAAAAATTTACAAATCAATAGATAATCCTAAAGATTTTCAAGATCTTATTGCCTGGAGAGAATTGACTGTCAAAACGGCTGAAGCCCTTAAAAAACAATATAACAGGAATCTTATTATCCCTATGTGTATTTGGAATGAAAAATATTTTGATGAAATTATTCCTGAATTAAAAAAAATTGATCCTGACTTTTATCATTTTTGTTTGGTTGCTAGTAAGGAAACAATTTTAAAACGTTTAAAAGGAAGAAATGATTCAGCTGAAGTAATAAATTGGGCAACAGAGAGAATTGAAAAATGTCTTAATGCTTATAAATCGGAAAAGTTTGAGAAGAAAATTTCTACAGAAGAAAAAACAATCAATGAAATTGTCGACGAAATATTGAAAAATATTGAGAAATAAATTCCTGTGACCCCAGACCTTCCGGAGGGGAACCAAATTATATCTGAACTTATTTTTTACTTCAAGACATTTGCAGACGATATATCCAATCTAATAAATCCAGCCCAATTACTCCCCGTATAAAGAATAGAACTATATTATTTGGTTAAAAAAGTAATTATAATTGTCATCCCAGTTGACAAAACAAAAGCTTGATGTTATAAATTTAATTGGAACTCGTGATGAGTTGCTCTTTAAAAATCTCCTTTTAGTTTTTACCACTTCCCAATCACCATAAAGGTGCTTTTATGACCCCTCAACGGGTTGCAGATTTATTCTGCTTTTTTCCGGACAGTGACATTTATCATTGATACAACACAATTGTATTAACAATACCAATCACAAAGGTCCAGATTAATTTAATGAATTATCATCATTATCACAAAGTAAGTTAGGTTTTAGTTTAGTCTCCTCCATTAATAAGGGATAACTGGTAATGGCTGACGGTTTAACCAAATTAGTGTTGAACTGTGTTCAATAAAGGAGTTTTATGTCAAGCATAAAAAATCTTAAGTTGGTCCTAAACAGACTAACAAATAGCGGGAGGCTAAGCAGACGCAAGAGTGAGGAACTCAAAAAGTGTGTTCGCAAAGTTGACCATTTCTTATCAGTTAAGGATCAAAAATCCCTAGCAAAAGAAATTGATCGGTTTTGCCGGATCATATTGAGTGACGAACTTTAGCACCTAACTACTTCTTTTTAAGAACATCTAAATAATTAGATGCTGTTAAAAGGAAGTTAACTTTTATACTTAAAATGAATTATAGTAAAGCAATTAAAATTATTAGGGCTTCTAAGGGTATTTCCCAACAAGAATTTTCAGAAAAAACAGGATTAAGCCCTAGTCTTGTTTCTAGAATTGAATCAAACGATAGAAAATTATCAGACAAAAACATTAAAGTCATATCCAAAAAAATGTCTATTCCAAGCTCTCTAATTAAATTATTGGCATATGAAACTGGAGATACTAAAAGTCTTAAAACAGAAGATACAACTAAAATTGGTCAAATGTTAATTGACTTAGTAATGTAATCAATGGATATTGGCGGAAATCAATTTCCAATCTTTTCAATAAAAAATTTGTCATATATTTTGGGTTATAAAAAGAAAATACCGGTATTATTAGCGATAGCTGATTCTGCTAATGATTATTATCGTCCGTTCACAAAGTTAAAACCTAAACACCGACAAATAGACAACCCTATTGGTGAGCTAAAAACAATTCAAAAAAGAATAGATAAAAGAATTTTTAAAAATATACAATTACCAGACGGAATGGTTGGTGGAGTTAAAGGTAAATCAATAAAAAATAATGCTGGATTTCACATTAACAAAAAAGTAGTAGTCACAATAGATATTAAAAAATGTTTTCCTTCAACTCATCACACTCAAGTTTTTAATATGTTTAGAAAAGAACTAGGTTATGGAGATAAAGTGGCATCTTTAATGACCAAATTGACTACTTATAATGGCTATGTTCCTCAAGGTTCTCCATGTAGCTCGTCTCTTATTAATCTTTGTTTATTACCCCTTTATAGGGACCTAGAAACCTTAACAAAAAAGAATAATCTTACCCTTAGTCAGTGGGTGGATGATATCACAGTTTCTGGAGACAATCCGGATTCTTATTTACCTGAAATAATTAAATTGGTCCAAAAACATGGCTACTCTTGTCGTGCCAAAAAAATAAAAGTAATGAGATCAAACAAAAGACAAGAAGTAACCGGTTTAATGGTAAATAAAAAAATATCTATCACCAATAGAATAGACACTCTCCGAAAACTAATATTAAACACAAATAATCTAGATAAAAGTACAATTGAACATCAAAAAGAAGTAATAAAAGGAAAAATGCAATTTATAAAAAGTATTGATGAAAAAAAATACTTAAAACTACAGAAACTTGCTATTAAAATATTAGAGAAAGACTATTAATTTAAATTTTTCTTAACATATCAATGCTCTACAAAGCAGAAATTCCATCAAATGCATTTTCAGTACAAAATTTATCCAGATAAATTTCACCATTATCCTTTTCAATAAGCTTGTAGTACTTACGAGTTGAATGGATTCCATAAACATCTTCTTTGATTAATTCATCCATTTTTTTACCCTTATAATCTTCATATTTGTTTTTTGGATTTAGTACCAATAAACGACTATCAATGTCATAAAAATACATGTTACCATCTTCATCAAAAGGTGTATATTCAATAATTTTACCTGTAATGGAATCTATAACAGCAAAACCCTCACAATCCGTACCACAACCCCACTCGGTGATGAAAAAATGACCAGCAAAATTTGGAGATGAAGTTTCAGCTCTTATGACATGACTGTAATAAAGTTTTGCATCAGGATATGTTGAAAAATCAACTTTAGTTGGTTTTCCTTCGTATTTTTTAACAGGAGAAAAAACCTCATTTTTAATTATTTCATCACAGGTTGATTTAGATAAATTTATTTCTTTTTCTACTTTTTGATTTGAGTTGTTTGTTTTAATTATAAATTTAGTTTTTAGGGAAAAAGCAAAACATAACCCTATTATCAGAAGCAGTCCTAATACAAAATATATTCTTTTCACAATTATTTTTTACTAAGAGTTAAAAAGGCATTACCTACACTAGCAAATATAGATATAATGAGTATCTCAATTAAACCATGTAGTGAAAAAAATTCAAAAATAAATGCTAAAAATGATCCTATATATGGAACATAAGAGGTCCATGTTGGAGGATTGTGTATTGAAAAACCGAGTAGATCTCGTGCAAAGGATTCACCTGGAGTACTAGTTAAAACAAACGAAAGAATAAAGAAAGAAAGAAATCCGCAAATAATAAAAAGAATTCCTAATATTTTAAAAAAAACTTTCATACTAAGTGATAGTTAACTAATTTATATTGATGATACCCCTATTTTAATATAAAAAGCAAGATATATCTGGTAAAGATTAATTAGACAAACTATTAAGCTGGAATAGTTTGTTATGAATTACAATTATCTTTACAAAAAAGTTGGTGAAAGAATTGAAGAATTGAGAAAAGATAAAAATCTTACTCAAGAAAAACTTGCTGAAAAAGCAGAATTGCACAGGGCTTATTTTTGGGATGTTGAAAATGGTAAAAATGTTTCTATAAAAACGATTTATAAAATTTGCAAAGGTTTAGGCGTTTCTCTTTCTGATTTTTTTAACAATTTTAATTAGTTCTTTTTTATAGTGTCCAAAAACTAGTTTCGTTTTTTATAGTGTGTAAAAACTCATCCTTGTCCGAATTATCCGAATTTTGAAATATATTTTTTATAGTGGGAAAAAACTGATTTTTTATTCTATTTTTGTACATGAAAAATCAATTTTATCCACATTCTCACTATTTTAAAATAAATTAAAAATGGATTAATATTTGGTAAAATTGGGAATAATGAAAATGGAATGTCCTATTGGACCTATTGATATACAAATGGAGGACCATAAAAGATATGGTCTTGTAGCTTTATTGGTAGATAGAGATGATTTTTTAATAGATATTGAAAAAGCAAGAAAATTATTACAAATTCAAACTATTCCTTATGTTTTACCTAAATATTCTTTTAAAGAAACTAATTACATAACCAAAGCATACAGAGAGGGAATAATCACAATAAATGGAGTGAGAAAAGCATTAGAAGAAATACGCATCCAAAAAAATCAATCTAATTTAATTTTTATTGATAAAGTACTCGGATCAGCTATCATATTATCTGAATCATTGTTGAAAAAATATAATAAAGGAAGGTCATATTTTTCTGTAATTTTCGCTTGTATATTGATTGGGAAAGTAACTGATTTTGATTTCCCTTCAACATATATGATTGAATTTAATAACATTAAAGACGCCAGTCTTGAACTAGAAAATTTTGAGATTAAAGATGGTGTTATAGCTATAGTTGTAAATAAGGAATCTACATCAAAAGATGTTTCTCAAGTTTTTGATTTTATTCGTAAATATCGTTTTAAATCTAAAGAAATAGAAAATAATGATGGTTTAAAAGATATTTACGAAGATAAAGTGTCAGAAATTAAATTAATGGATACATTATCTGCTATAAAAGAAACTAGAAAATGGTATTGGTGGAACAAAAATGAAAATATTGGTGCTAAAAAAATTTTGGACCAACTTGGTGATAACGCCTTTATATCACAAAAGGGAATTGAACAAGCTTTAACTAGATACAAGAAACTTCTTCAAGAACCTTTTTAATAGACCCCCTACTTTTTACATTTCTTTAGTGTTGGTTATATAGATGCTCTTTCATATTTAGACTACAAATATGAAAGAGCTATTTACTATTATTTTTTCTGAAAAGGTTAAATCATGACCTTAACAGAGGCAAAAAAAATATTAGGGAAAATGTCAAAAAACATGACGGATGATGAGATTATGAAAGATATTGAAACTGCTACTTTATTTAAAGAATTATTTTTTGAAATAACATCTTCCAGAACTCAATCTAATAAATTGTGTAATAATGGATTTAATGTCAATAAGACCACGAGCAGTAATTTACATTAGGGTATCCGATCCTAGTCAGATTGATAACAACAGCCTTGAAACACAAGAAAAAGCTTGTAGAAATTTTTTAAAACAAAAAGGATGGGATTTAGCTGGAAATATATTCAGAGAAGAAGGGGTTTCAGCTAAACATGTTTCAACTAGACCTGCACTTAACAATTTAATTTATTACTCCACTAAAAAGGAAAATAGAGTTAGCTTCGTTGTTGTTTATAAATTTGATAGATGGTCCCGTAATACTCAAGAAGGACTTGGAGCCGAAGCTTTATTAAGTAGATATGGAATTGAACTGTATTCGGTGATGGAAAATGTTACCAGAGATCCTATGGGAACTTTTATTAAAACACTTTCATTAGCCTCTGCACAAATGGAGAATGAAATGAAAGGTATAAGAGTTGCTGATAATCAAAAAACGATGTTTAGGAATGGCTACTGGTGTTGGAAACCACCAACAGGCTATCGCCGACCATATGGCATTAAAAGCGAGAGAAAAGGGAAAGAATGCTTGATTGATGAAAATATTGGTCCAATGATTAAATATTTATTTGAAGAATCTTCAAAAATTCATGTTTCTAAGATGGAATTAGCTCGTAGATTAAATTTTATGGGTTTTGCTAAATTTTATGGGAAAGAAGCTGATTGTAATCTTATTTCTAAAATAATTCCAAAAACTTTTTATTATGGTTATATGTATGGTCCAAAATGGAAAGAATATTCAATCGGAAAACACCAACCTCTTATTGACGAAGAAACTTGGAAAAAAGCCAATATAAATTTATTTGGTAATAAAGCCAAATATAATTTTAAAGATACTAATACTTATCCGATCAAAGGATTGGTTATTTGTTCTTGTTGTCATAAACCAATGACTACTACTGGACCGACAGGGAATGGAAAGGTCTATTATTACGAATGTAAAAATAAAAAATGTGAGCACCAACAAAGAATGGTTGTTGATAAGGCCCATACAAAATTTTTTGATATTTTAGAAAAAGTTAAACCAACAGAATCAACTCTTAAGCTGTTCACTAATATGGTTTTTAACGAATGGGATAGGACTATTAATGACTGTCAAAAAAGAGCTGATGAAATAGATAAAAATATTAAAGACCTTAAAGAATCTATTATTGATATATCCAATAGTAATAAAAAGGGGATTTTTACAGATGAAGAAGCCAAAGAACAAGCAGATGAAGTTAGAAAGAAAATTGTCGTTTGTGAGATAGAAAGATCAGATGTAAAAATGGAACAGTATGATACTGAAATAGTTCGTAATTTCACTGAACAGTTCTTATTAAATTTAGATAAGTTATGGAACCATATAGATTTGCCCAAAAAACAGGCATTACAAAATAGAATATTCCCAAATGGACTAATCTGTGAAAATCATGATATTAGAACCAATGGTTTATCCGAATCTTTCCAATATATAGAGACTTTAAACAACTTAAATTCTTCTTTGGTGACCCTACGGGGAATCGAACCCCGATTAGCAGAATGAGAATCTGCCGTCCTAACCATTAGACGATAAGGCCTTTAATGTTGTAAAATGAACTAGATGCATTTTACCAAATTTTTAAAACGATTTATCTTAATAGCTGCAACCGTTGCTATTTCACTTGTTTTTTGGTTAATTTTCTATTTCAATGTCCCTCAAAAGATTGGCTTTGGCAAAACTTCTTTGGAAACTATCTTTGCCAACTATGACGGTCCAAACTACATGGTCATCAGCAAATGTGGCTACAACAAAAATTGTATTGGTCCAAATTTTTCTCTACCCCAAACCTTAGAATATTATCCAGCCCATCTCCCAGGTTATCCATTTTTAATTAATTTCTTTTCCAACTTTACCACTGGTCCAAAAGCCATGTTGATTACCACACTTTTAGGATCAATCTTTTTTACTTTAATTTTCTACGATTTCCTTAAGTTATTTTTATCCGAAAAGAAGGCTTTTTATTTATCTTTACTATTATTAGTTTTTCCTGCCAGATTGTTTGTTCTTCGTCAAATTGGCGCTCCAGAAACTTGGTTTTTAGCCACCACTCTGGCTTCAATCGTTTGTTTTAAGAAAAATAAAATTCTCCCTTCGGCCATTTTTGCCGCTCTGGCTCTTGCTTTTAAAACTCCGGGAATTTTATTATTCGCCGCCTATTTTGTCATGGCTATTTATGAATTAGTCAAATCAAAAGACATTTTTGCAGTCATCAAAAAATATTGTCTTTATTTTTTAGGTCCAATTGCTCTTCTTTTAATATTTTATTTATACAAAATTCAAACAGGGGATTTCTTTGCTTATTTTCACAGCGGCGACAATTTTCATTTAAACAAACTTCCTTATTTAGTTTTTATCAGCACTAAATCTTGGATTAATACTATTTGGCTCGAAGACATTGTTTATATTTTTCTTTTTGCCATTTATGGAGTTTACCGTCTAATCAAAAAATATAAATTCGACATTATCGTTATCTATCCTTTAATTTTTACTCTTGCGACTCTTCTGGTGGCTCATCGCGACATTAGTCGTTACATTGCTCCAATTTATCCATTCTTATTTTTAGCTTTTCAAAAGAAATTAAACAGTAAACCTCTAAAAATTATTTTCTTACTTTTAATCCCCGCCATTGTTTTGTATGCCATCAATTTTGTAGTTGGCAACGTTGCCCCAATTGCTGACTGGGGCCCATATCTCTAGTTTTTGTAAATATTTACATATTTAAACTTAGCAATTTCTTCAGATCGTTGAGTTTTTAAAGTTTGTAATTCTTCATAAGATTTTTTAGTATCGTCTAATAATACTAAATAATCATCAAATTTAGATTTAATTTCAGCATCACTTAATTCATTTTGTAAAACTCCAGCAAGAATAATACTACAAGATTTCCACGAATAATATTGTAAAGAATAAGAATCATTTTGTTTATTAACATAATCAAAATCTAACTTAGCAGCTTTGTTTAATTCATTAATACTTCCTTGGTTATATCTAAAATTTTGTCCAAGTAAAACATTAGCAACAATACTGATAAACAAAAGTCCACCCAAGATTACTATTAATTTATTTTTAATATTTTCTCTTTTCATGCCAATATTGTACATCAAAATTAAATATCTCCTCAGTTTCTATATTTGTTAATTATTTTTTTAACTCAAATAAATTTTGTCGTTTTCTTGGACAATTAAATCTCTTAAAAGCATCATTGATATTGTGGTTGAAATCTCGCTCACTGGATATTTAACCCTTAAACATAATTCATCAACAGTTATGGCCTCGTTTTCTAAAATATCAATAATTTCTCTTTCCAATTCAGACAAATCACTATAATCTTTAAACAAATTTTCCTGATTTGGACAATGGTTGTAATTACCCAAAATTTCACTCGCTCCAGTTACCAATTTTGCTCCACTATTTTGAATTAACCAATTCGTTCCTTCTGAAGTTTTACTATCAATTTGACCCGGTAAAGCAAATAACTTTTTTTGTTGTTTTAAGGCAAATTTAGCTGTAATTAAACTGCCAGATTTTAACCCCGCTTCCACCACAAACACTCCAAAAGAGGATAACGCTGAAACAATCCTGTTTCTTTGCGGGAAACTCCACAAAGCCGCTCCAAAATCTGGTTCATATTCAGAAATTATCAAACCTCCATTTTCCAAAATCTTAGTATAAAGACTATCATTTTCTGGTGGGTACAATCTATTTAATCCACTTCCAAGTACCGCCACTGTTTTTCCTCCCATTTCCAAGCAATTTTTATGAGCTTCACTGTCCACTCCATACATAAATCCCGACACAATCGTTACTTCATTGGCCACCAAATCTGGCATAAATTGTCTAATTGTTTCTCGTCCATACCGACTCATTTTTCGACTCCCCACAATCGCTAAACTTTTTTTAAATAAGTTATCATCCCATTCACCTCGATAATATAATTTTTCCGGACAATCACTAATCTTTTTCAAGATTTTTGGAAAATCTTTTTTCTCAATTATTTTTATTTCCCACTTCTTCCATTCATTCATAGTTTTAATTAATCCGCCCTGTCAAGGGAGGCCTGCCCGCAATTGCTGAAGCAATAGCTTCTGCAGGCGGGTGCCCCGCCACCGCGGGGCGGAGGGTTTTAATTTAATAATGTCTCCCTTTCCTCAAGGGGAGATGTCCCGATTTATCGGGACAGAGGGGTTTAGATGTTTTCATAGTGATTAATTCGATTAACTGTTCGATCATCATTTAAAACAATACAAACTCCGTCAATTCGATATTTATCAAATTTCTTGGCGATTTGTTTTTCCAAAACTAAAAATCCTTCGGCCACTCTTTTAACTTGACTCAATTTTCTTTTAGTAATCATTTCTTCTGGAGTTCCAAATTTATCGCCAATTTTTAATTTAACTTCAACAAAAATTAAAGTAAAATCATCGGTCACAATCAAATCAATTTCGCCCAGTTTATTAGTGTAATTCATCTCAATTAATCGATAACCTTTATTGACCAAAAATTCTCTGGCCATATCTTCTCCATTTTTCCCTTTACTATAATTCTCTCGTTTAAACATTTTTTACTTTACAAACTTTATAACTTTATAAACTAAATAATATTTCTCCCTTTCATCAAAGGGAGATGCGGCGAAAGCCGAGAGGGATTTAGTCCTCCTCCTTCATCCTATATTGCAATGCTTCAGCCACATGTTTTTCTGAAATCGTTTCCGATTTTTCCAAATCAGCAATAGTCCGAGAAACTTTTATTAATCTAAAATAAGATCTTGCCGATAAGGCAAATTTATTAACTGCCTGTTTTAACAATAAATTAGCTTTGTCTTCCAAAAATGCCAAATCTTTTAAATGTCGATTTTTCATATCCGAGTTACTGTGAACATTAGCTAAATTTTTAAATCTTTTCGATTGAATATCTCTAGCTTCAGAGACTCTTTTTTTAATATCTTGGGTTTTTTCTCCATCAAATTTTTGATTATTGTTAACCATCAAATCGTTTACATCCACTGCTGGCACCGTCAAATGAATATCAATTCTATCCATTATTGGCCCTGACATTTTCTTTCGATAATTAGAAATTTGATAACTAGTGCATTTACATTCTTTTTTCGGATTACCTAAATGACCACATGGGCAAGGATTAGCTGCTGCCACCAACATAAATTGAGCCGGAAAAGACATTGACCCCGCTGCCCTAGAAATGTTAATGACTCCATCTTCCATTGGTTGTCTTAAAGCTTCTAGTGAGGCTCGACTTAGTTCTGGGGCCTCATCAATAAACAAAATTCCTCGATGAGCCAAGGATATTTCTCCGGGTTTTGGATTACTTCCTCCGCCAATTAATCCAATTTGGGAAGTTGTATGGTGAGGGGATCGAAACGGTCGTTGTCGAACCAAAGATGATCCAGGTGGAATATTTCCGGTCAGCGAATAAATTTTTGTTACTTCCAAACTTTCTTTTTCAGTTAAATTAGGCAAAATTCCGGCCATAGCTCGAGCCAACATGGTTTTCCCCGATCCAGGAGGCCCCAACATAAATACATTATGGCCACCAGCGGCCGCAATTTCTAAGGCTCGTTTAGCTTGTTTTTGTCCCAATATTTCACAAAAATCAAACTCTGGAGTAATGTCAGTCAATATTTCTTCAGTGTCTACCGTCACCAATTTTTCAATTAATTTTTGGCCGTTCAAATGCCGAATCAAACTTTTTAAACTATCAACTGGATAAACATTAATGCCTTCAATTACACTAGCCTCATTAGCACTCATTCGAGGTACAAAAATATTTTTAATCCCTTCTTCTTTCGCCAATAATCCCAATAAAAACACTCCTCGACTGTGATGTAAACTTCCATCCAACGATAATTCTCCATAAAAAAATGATTTTTCTTTTGGCAATTTAACTTTTTCTAAAGCTGATAAAACTCCAATCGCAATTGGTAAATCATAATAAGATCCATCTTTAGGCAAATCAGCTGGGGCTAAATTAACAATAATTTTAGCAATTGGAAATTCCATTTCTGAATTAATTATGGCCGTTTTAACTCTTTCTTTAGTTTCTTCCACTGATTTACTAGCTAAACCAACAATTCCAAAAGAAGGAAATCCTTTTTCCGCCACATTAACTTCCACTTCTACCGTACTAGTTTTCAAACCAATATTCGTCATCGACAAAACTTTCGTTAACATAATAAAAATGTAACAAAAATACAAATCAAATGTAAGATAGATAACATCAATATTAAATCAAATATTAATTTAATAGACGAATAAAACCCAAAACTTTGATACAATAATAACTGTGCCTTTTGAATTAAATTCACCATATCAGCCATCGGGTGATCAGCCTCAAGCTGTCGCCAAATTAACCGATAATCTCTCTAAAGGAATTGATCGTCAAACTTTACTTGGTGTCACTGGTTCCGGTAAAACTTTTACTATTGCCAATGTTATTCAAAACACTCAATTACCAACTTTAGTTATTTCTCATAACAAAACTTTAGCCGGTCAGCTTTATCAAGAATTTAAAGAGCTTTTTCCTAATAATAAAGTTTCCTATTTTGTTTCCTATTACGATTATTACCAACCTGAAGCTTATATTCCCGCTTCAGACACTTACATTGCCAAAGAAGTAGAAATTAATGACCTTATCGATCGACTTCGTTTAGAGGCCTCCTCAAATCTTTTATCTGGGGATGATAATATCGTTATTGCTTCAGTTAGTTGTATTTATAACATCGGCGATCCAACTGAATTTGAAAATAAAGCCTTAAATTTAGATATTGGTCAAAAATATCCTCGTCGTCCTTTTTTTGAAAGTCTAATTTCTCTTTTTTACACTCGTTCTGAATTAGAATTTAAACGTTGTACTTTTCGAGTTAGAGGTGACACCATCGACGTTTGGCCATCATATTTAGAATCTTTTTTATCTCTCGAATTTGAAGATGAAACTTTAATTAAAATTACCCAACATCATCCTTTCACTGGCCAAGAATTCTTTTTAGACACCTTCAAACTTTTTCCTGCCAAACAATATGTCAGTGGTGATAATAATTTAACTGAAATTTTTAACAACATTCGTACCGATCGAGATAAACAGGTCGAAATGTTTAAAAAACAAGGCAAAATTTTAGAAGCTCATCGTATTCAACAACGAGTCGATTACGATTTAGAAATGCTTAAAGAAACCGGCTACATTAACGGTATTGAAAACTATTCAATTTATTTTGATAAAAACCGAAAACCAGGCGATCCACCATACACTTTAGTCGATTATTTCCATCATTTATGGGGAGATAAATTTTTAACTGTTATTGATGAATCCCATGTCACTGTTCCTCAAATTGGAGGCATGTTTGCTGGCGATTTAGCTCGTAAGAAAAATTTAGTCGATTTTGGTTTCCGACTTCCTTCTGCTTTTGATAATCGACCTTTAAAGTTTGAAGAATTCGACCAACGAACTTCAAAAGTTATTTATGTCTCTGCCACCCCTAGTAATTACGAAATTGAATCTTCTCACAATCAAATTGCTGAACAAATTATTCGTCCAACTGGTCTTATCGATCCTTCCATTACCATCAAATCTAGTAAAAACCAGATTAATGATTTAATTTCTGAAATTAAAATTAGAGTTGCTAAAAAAGAACGTACTTTGGTGGTTACTTTAACCAAGCGTATGGCTGAAGATTTATCAACTTATTTGTCTGATCCAAACAAGACAGGTGAACAATTAAAAGTTGCCTATCTTCATTCTGATATCGATACTCTAGAACGTTCTAATATTTTAGATAATTTACGACAGGGGACTTATGACGTTTTAATCGGTATTAATCTTCTTCGTGAAGGTTTGGATTTACCAGAAGTTAGTTTGGTGGCTATTTTAGATGCCGATCGACAAGGATTTTTACGATCTCGATCTTCATTAATCCAAATCATGGGTCGGGCTTCTCGTCATGTTAATGGTCAAGTAATTCTATATGCTGATTCTGTTTCTGATGCTATGGACGGGGCTATCAAAGAAGTTAATCGTCGTCGTAAAATTCAAATTAAATATAATCAAGACCACAATATTACTCCTATTTCAGTGGTAAAATCTATCCGTCCTCAAATTATGGAGTTAATTAAACCAGAGGAAAAACAAGATTTAAATAAAATCGATCCTCTCAATCTAACTCCACCTCAAAGAACCAAATATTTAAAAGATTTAAAGAAACAAATGCGGGCTTCTGCTGCTGATTTAGACTTTGAATCTGCTATAAAATATAGAAATAAAATTAAAGATGTTGAAAATTTATAAAAAAATTAAAAATAATGTCTCCCTTTTATCAAGGGGAGATGTCCCGCAACTGCGGGGCAGAGGGGTTTTATGCTAAACAAAATAATCGTTAAAGGGGCTCGAGAAAACAATTTAAAAAATGTTTCTTTTGAGTTTCCAAAAGACAAAATAGTCGTTTTTACTGGAGTTTCCGGCTCCGGTAAATCTAGTATGGCTTTTGATACCCTTTTTGCTGAAGGTCAACGACGTTATGTCGAAAGTTTGTCCAGTTATGCTCGCCAATTTTTAGGCAGCATGAAACGTCCCGATGTTGATTTAATTGAAGGTCTGTCTCCTGCCATTGCTATTAATCAAAAAGCTATTTCTCATAATCCTCGTTCCACTGTTGGAACAGTTACTGAAATTTATGATTATTTACGTTTATTATTTGCTCGAGTTGGTCATCCTCATTGTCCAAATTGTGGTCGAGAAGTTACTCCTCAAACTGGTAAACAAATTGTTAATCAAATTTTAGATATTGCCAAAATTAATACTCATGGCTTAAATTTATATCGGTTTTTAGTTTTAGCTCCTATTGTTAAAGATAAAAAAGGTGATTTTAAAGGTCTAATCGAAAACCTCCGAAAACAAGGCTATAAATGGATTCGAATTGATAATAAATTAGTTGATTTATATGCCATGGATTTTTCCATTGCCAAAACTAACAAACATGATATCGATGCTGTTGTCGATCGAGTCACTATTAGCAAAGACACTCTCAAAGATTTAAAAGGAATTTCTGATCGCTTAATTAACGATGTTGAGCAAGCCATGAAACTATCCAATGGTTTAACTATTGTTTCTGAGATTAAAGATATTAGTTTATCTTTTCCAGATTTTCCTAAAGAAATGGCTGATACTTTATATTCTGAAAATTTTGCTTGTCCAGTTTGTAATCTATCTATGCCAGAAATTGAACCTCGTTTATTTTCTTTTAATTCCCCTGAAGGAGCTTGTCCTGAATGTAAAGGTCTTGGTTTTAAATTTCAAGTTGATCGTAGTAAATTTCCTGAATGGAAAGCTAAAATGCTTGAAGGTCGTTATGCTAGTTCGGCTTCCGATGGTGTTCGAGATGAATTAGAAAAATACATGATTAAAGAGGATTGTCCTGTTTGTAATGGGGCTCGTCTTAATAACGACGCTCTTTCCATTACTATTCTTGGCCAAAACATTTATCAAATAACTCAGCTTTCTATTGAAAAATTAGATTTATGGCTTAAAAATTTAGAGTCTCTTCTTCAAAGTGATAAAGAAAAAGAAATCCTAAATCCAATCAAAAGGGAATTATCTGGTCGAGTTGAATTTTTATTAGCCGTTGGTCTTGATTATCTAAGTTTGGATCGAGAAGCTGGAACCCTTTCTAGTGGCGAAGCTCAACGTATCAGGTTAGCCAGTCAAATTGGCACTGGTTTAACTGGAGTTCTATATATATTAGATGAACCAACTATTGGTCTTCATCCTCGAGACAACGATCGTTTAATTGGAACTTTCAAAAAATTAAAAGAATTAGGTAACACTGTCGTCATTGTTGAACACGATGAAGATGTCATTAAAAGTGCCGATCATATTGTTGATTTTGGTAAATATGCCGGCAATCTTGGTGGTGAAATTGTGGCTCAAGGTTCATTGGAAGATATTTTAAAAAATAAAAATTCTCTAACTGGTAAATATTTATCCGGCAAATTAAAAATTGACAGTAAAACCAATGAATCATCGACGATCCATGATCCACGATCTATGATCTCGATTAAGGGAGCCAGACAATGGAATTTAAAAAATGTTAATGTTGATTTTCCTCTTAACAAGTTAGTTTGTATTACTGGAGTTTCTGGCTCTGGTAAATCAACCTTAGTTCATGAAACTTTATATGGTGGAGTTCGTAAAGCTACTCTTGGATCTTATTATGGTTCCATTGGTCAATACGACACTATTACTGGTTGTGAAAAAGTTTCCGATGTTTTATTGGTCGATCAATCTCCAATTGGGCGTACTCCTCGTAGTAATCCGGCTACTTATACTAAAGTTTTTGATGATATCCGAGTTTTAATGGCCAAAACTGTTGAATCTCAAATTCGCGGTTTTTCTTCCAGTCGTTTTTCTTTTAATAACAAGGAAGGTCGTTGTCCAGTTTGTGAAGGTCAAGGTCAAATCAAAATTGAAATGCAATTTTTGTCTGATCTTTACGTTACATGTGATGAATGTCATGGTTCCAGATTTAAACAAGAGACTTTAGAGGTTGAATATAAGGGTAAAAACATTGCTGAAATTTTAAAAATGACTGTCGACGAAGCCCTAGAATTTTTCAAAAATTTCTACAATCTTAATCGTAAATTAACCACTATTCAGGATGTTGGTTTGGGTTATTTACAACTTGGTCAAGCCTCCAACACTTTGTCTGGTGGTGAATCTCAAAGATTAAAAATTAGTCGTGAATTAGTTAAACAAAATGACGGTAAAATGCTTTATATTCTCGACGAACCAACTACTGGTCTTCATTTTTATGATGTCGATAAATTAATTAAAGTTTTACGTAAATTAGTTGATAAAGGCAACACGGTTGTTCTAATTGAACATAATTTAGATGTCATTAAAAATGCTGACTGGATTATAGATATGGGTCCTGAAGGAGGGGAAAAGGGCGGTGAAGTTGTTGTTGCTGGTACCCTTCAAGATGTTGTTAATTGCTCAAAAAGTTACACTGGTCAATATTTAAAGAAAAATATTTAAAACTACTTTATAAACTTGATGAACATTAAACTTGATAAACTAGTTTCTCAACTTCCAAAGTCACCTGGAGTCTATATCTATAAAAATTCTGAAGGCCAAATAATTTATGTTGGTAAGGCTATTAATTTAAAAAAACGAGTTTCTCAATATTTTCAAAGTGATGAAGCTTTAGGTTATAAAACCAATCAATTAGTTTCTCAAATTGCCGATATTAGTTTTCATATTGTTGGTTCTGAAATCGAAGCTTTGGTTTTGGAATCTAGTCTTATTAAACAGTATCGTCCTAAATTTAATTCTCAACTTAAAGATGATAAAAGTTATATCTATATCACTATTACCAAAGATAAATTTCCGATTATTAAACCAGCTTTTAAATCGTCTCTAAATTCTGAAGATATTTTCTTTGGTCCTTTCCCCGATAGTTCAGCTGTTCGAAGTCTTCTAAAAACTATTCGTCGTATTTTTCCTTTCTATTCCAGTAAACATTCCACTAAGCAATGTCTTTATTGTCATCTTGGTCTTTGTCCTGGCCCAACTCCAGATATTAAAGAATATAGAAAAAATATTTCTCAAATTAAAAAGATTTTGAATGGTAATTTCAAAAAAATTATTGTTCAATTAACCAAAGAAATGAAGGCTTTTTCCGATAATCAAAATTTTGAAATGGCCAAAATCAGACGAGATCAAATTACTTCCATGAATTATATTATTTCTGGTTGGAGAAGTTTAAGTCACCTCTATCAACAAATTGAATTATCTGAAGATAAAAATGAAAAGGTCCTTCAAGAATTGAAATTAATTTTAATGCCTTATTTCCCTAAACTAAAATCTCTCCATCGACTTGAAGCTTATGATATTTCTCAATCAGGAATTAAATTTTTTGTTGGTTCGATGACTGTTTCGGTCGATGGTCAACTTAACCACTCTGAATATCGTCAATTTAAAATTAATACTAAAGTTACCCCTGACGATCAATTTATGATGAAGGAAGTCATTTACCGTCGTTTAAAACACCTAGATTGGTCATTGCCAGATTTAATTATTGTCGACGGTGGCAAACCCCAAGTAACAGCCGCAATTCAAGCATTAAATTTAACTAAAGAATCTCCCCTTCTTTCGTCAAAGGAGGGGAATAAGGGGTGGATTTTGGATTTTCCAATCATTGGTTTAGCTAAAAAACAAGAAACCATAGTTATAAAAAATGGTCAAGAGTGGGTGGAAATTAATTTACCAAAAAATTCACCCGCCTTAAATCATTTGAAATTACTTCGAGATGAAGCTCACCGTTTTGCCAATCGTTACCGTAAAACCCTTGCCAAAAAATCAATTTTGTCTACTTCTAATTAAAATTATTTTATATCATCAAACTTCATCATTTTTCTAATATGTTCCTTGGCCCATTGAGTTTTTGCTACATCTAACCAATTTTTATTTACATTTAATTTTTTACCCAAAAGTACCTCAACTAAATCACCAGTTTTTATTTCATCATCAATTCTCGCCATTTTATTATTTATTTTTATTCCTTTACATCTATCACCGATACTAGTGTGAATTCTGTAAGCAAAATCTAATCCAGTACTTCCTTTTGGCAACTGAATTGTGTCACCTTTAGGAGTAAACACATAAACATAATTAGTTAACACTTTAAGTTGATAATTATTTATTTGATTATCTCCCTTTTGCCATCTAACCAAATCTCTCACCCATTCCATCCCGTGTCCATTTTCCGAAGTCACTTCTTTTCCCATTTTATAAGCTATATGAGATGCCGGTCCAAATTCATTAAACTCATGCATTTCCTTAGTTTTAATTTGAATTTCTACTGTTAGTTTATCTTTCCAATTTATAGTTGTTTGAATCGATCTATATCCATTTGCTTTAGGGGAGGAGATATAATCTTCAAATTCTTCTGGTAAATAGTTATATTTAGCATGTAAAAGTCCTAATATAGTGTAACAATCAACCAAATTATCGGTTAATACTCTAAGTGCCACTCTATCTTTTACTTGGTATTTTTCGCCCTTTCTTTTAATCTTTGAATAGGTACTATAAAGACTTTTAATTCTTCCTTCCACTACTGTATTGTTGATATTGTTTATTGCTAAAGTGTTTTCTAGTTCGTTTTTAACCAAATTAAGAGCTTTAATTTCATCCTTTGATTTTTCTGCAAAAACATTTTTTATTTTTTGAGCTTCTTCTGGATAAAGAACTTTAAAAGCATTATCTTCAATTAATTTTTTAAAAAAATGAAGTCCCACATATTCTGCTAACGGTCCATAAATTTTCATTATGTTTTTTGCATATATTATTTGCCTGTCTTTTGGCAAATATTCTATCGTCATACTGTTATGCAGTTTATCGATTAATCTAATAATCAAAACTCTAACATCGTTAACTGATGAAAAGAAAAATCTTCTAAAAACATCAATATTAACTTGATTAATTTGAATTCCTTTTGTTTTTGTTTTAACTTCAGTTAAACCTGAAACTAATAGTGCTACCTCATCCCCAAACTCTTTAGCAATGTCTTCTATAGTAGCGGAGGTATCTTCTACACAATCATGAAGTAGAGCCGCTAGTATTGCCTCTTCTCCAATATTAAGTTGAGCCACTACTTTTGCAATCCAGACTGGGTGAGAAATATATGGTTTTCCCGATTTGCGAAGTTGGCCTTTATGAGCCTCATCCATAAAATCATAACCTTGTTTAATTAATTCTTTATTAATATTTGGTCCGATCAAATATCGTTCCAAATCTTCCCAATAATTATCACTAAAAGACAAATCTAATCCCATATTAAATTCTTTCGGCAAAAATTAACAATCTTTTCCAATCTGTTCCAATTGGCCAACAAGTTTGTAAAATCAAAAGTTCTTTATTTTCATCTTTATATTTTAAATATTCTACTTCTGATGCTTTAACCACTTTTTTATCATACACTCGGTATGTATAAACCTTACCTTCATAATTAATAAATATAGGGTCAGCTTGCTCCATTTCTCCCAACAAATAAAAAACCGAATTATTTCTCACCATCTGTACTCCTTGTTGAGTTGAATGAGCAAATAAATAAACAGTTGTTCCTTTTCCCTCCCCAGGTAAAGCTGTTCCCTTAGCTTGAGCTATCAAATTATTATCTAAGACTTTTAAATATTCTTCTTTATCAAAAGGGGAGATATTTTTTGCCACTTTAGAAGCAGCTAGTATTTTAGGAATTCTTAAAGTAAATTCATCTATTACCACGGTTCTGTTTTCAAAATTAATTATTTCTTGTTTTTTAGCTTCCGATTTAAAACCAGTTTTATAGGTAATTAATGAGCCAATTAATGGCTGGTACAAATAAATTAAATAACTAATTGATAAGGTAATTATTAAAGTTGCACCGTAAAATACGTATCTTTTTTTCCCACTTGGATTACTAAAAATTACTCCTTTTTCAGATTTAATTTTTATCGTTCTTTTTTTTGGTGTTAATCTAAAAAAATCCAACATAGTCTATTTTACAAGAAATAACAGCTAAATTGACAAACTGAACTATTTACCATAAGATATACACCATTAGTAAAATTTTCATTGAAATGAAACATAAAAATCTCCTGACTCAGGAAGGTTACAATTTATTAGTAATAGAGTTATCCGATCTTAAGAAAAAACAAGATCATTTAGTTAGTCAAATCGAAGATGTTGCTCAACCGGACGAATCTGGTGAAGATGGCCTGGTAACTCAACTCAAAGAAGAATTAGAAGTTGTTAATGAAAAAATTGATAACATTGAAAATGTTTTTGAAGATTTTCAAATTATTGCCGATGGTGAATGCAATAGTTTAAATGAAATTCAATTAGGTTGTACTGTCAAAATTAAACTTTCAAACGATGGTGAAAAAAAATTCACTATTGTTAGTCATCTCGAGGCCGATCCTTTAACCAATCGAATTTCTGATCAATCTCCATTAGGGAAAGCTCTTATTGGTAAAAAGTTAAATGACGAAGTTGAAGTTACTGCTCCTGTTGGTAAAATTATCTACAAAATTGTTTCCATCAACTAGTCTTGTCATGTAGTAAAATTATCTATGACAGATTTAAAATTAAACGAGCTCCAAAGACAAAGACAAGAAAAGTTTGCCAAAATTCAAAGTCTCAATCTTAATCCTTATCCTCAACCAAATCTTAAGGATAAATTAACTACTCTTGAAGCCAAAGAAAAAATGGATGAGTCAGTTTTAGTAGCTGGTCGATTAATGTCTCTTCGTGGTCATGGCAAAATCATGTTTGCCGATCTCCAAGATCGAGTTGATAAAATTCAACTTTTCTTTCAACAAAATACTTTAGAAGACAAAATGTCCTTAACTAAACTTTTAGATTTAGGAGACATTATTTCTGTTTCTGGAACTATTTTCAAAACTCAAGCCGGAGAAATTACTATCAATGTTACCGATTTTCAAATTTTAGCTAAAAATATTCGTCCATTACCGGAAAAATATCATGGTTTAAAAGATCAAGAAGATCGCTATCGTCAACGTTATGTTGATTTAATCGTTAACCCTGAATCTCGACAAGTTTTTGAAACCAGAACCAAAGTATTATCTGAAATGCGTCATTTCTTAGATGATCATGGTTTTATGGAAGTTGAAACTCCAATTCTTCAACCAGTCTATGGTGGAGCTTCGGCTAAACCATTTGTCACTCATCACAATGAATTAGATATGGATATGTATCTTCGTATTTCTGACGAACTTTATTTAAAACGCCTTATTGTTGGTGGTTTTGAAAAAGTTTATGAAGTCAGCCGAGATTTCCGAAACGAAGGTGTTTCTCGTTTTCATAATCCAGAGTTTACCCAAATTGAATTTTATTGGGCCTATGTTGATTATGAAGTTTTAATGGATTTCACCCAAGATTTAATCAGACACATTTTAACCAAAACTAAAGGTGAATTAAAAACCATTTTTCAAGGTGTTGAATTAGATTTTTCCAAACCAATTCAAAAAATAACTTTCAAAGACGCCATTTTAGATAAAACTAAAATTAATATCGATGAAATTAAAACTGAAGACCAATTTAAATCTGCTTTGAAAGATCAAAATTTAAAATTAGATCTTAAAGGTATCTATGGACTTGGAGCTTGTTTCGATGCTTTATACAAAGAATATGTCCGACCACAATTAATTCAACCAACTTTTATTTTGGATTACCCAGCTGAAATGATTGCTTTAGCTAAAAGAAAAGAAAATGATGCCACTAAAATTGCTTCTTTCCAATTACTCGTCTGTGGCACTGAATTGTTAAAAGCTTACAATGAATTAAACGATCCAAAAGATCAATCAACTCGTTGGTTAGATGAACAAAAACTAGCCGATCAAGGTTCTGAAATTGCTTCTCAATTCGATTCAGATTATATTCGAGCTTTAGAATATGGCATGCCACCAACTGCTGGTTGGGGAATGGGGATTGATCGTTTCGTTCAATTCTTAACCGACTCCGCCACTATCAAAGACGTCATTCTCTTCCCTTCAATGAGAAAAGAAGAATAAAAAGTAATCTCAAATAAAGGTTTTGTTAGTTACAAATCGGAATAAATACAAAATGGATATAAGACTTGAAACATTAAAAGCGTTACTTGATATTGCAGATAAATTTTATAGAAGTGGATTATTGCCAGAAAAAACTGCAGCGGTTTATTTATATTTAAATATTGTAGAAGAAATTACTGTATTTTTGATTTATGAAATACAAATCGAAAATAATAAACAATCAATTATAAAGATAAAAATAAATGATGAATATCTTGAAAAGATAACAATTGGACAAAAAATTATGTTATTAAAACAGTTTGAATTTTATAATTCAAATGAAACAATCGAATTGTTGGAAAAAATTAATAAAGATAGAATAACTGTTGTTCATAAATTATTATCCTGTTTAGTAAATAAACAAGTCGATGAAACAATTGAACGTCTATGTAAAAATTGTATACAACTTAGAGAGGAATTTGCAAAAATTCTCAGACATAATTTAAAAAAATAATATGACAGATAGAAAAATATTTAAAGATGCTGTTGAAAAAACTTTAGAAAAAAATATTTTTTACCATTCATTGGCTCTCGAAAGTTGCATGGGTGGAATTTACGATTATCTAAAAACAAATAATCAGTTAGATCAAAATGAATCTTCTCGTGATGAATGGACATTATCTGGTCTGATTCATGATCTTGATTATTTTGGCGAATATAAAGAAACTCATCCTTTAAAAATAAAAGAAATTTTAGCTAAATTTAATTTGGAAATTCCAGAAAAAATTAATCAAATAATATTAGCTCATGACGGTAAACAAAATAACGTTTACGATAACAAGGCAAAATGGGCAATTTTTTGTGCAGATAGTTTAACTGGTTTGATTGTTGCTGTCGCCATGGTTTATCCATCTAAAAAATTATCCGACGTTAAAGTTTCCTCTGTTTTAAAAAGATTTTTAAAAGAACCTCGTTTTGCGGCTGGCACTCGTCGTGACGAAGTTGCTAAATGTGAATTGTCAGAAGGTTTAAATATTCCTCTCGAAAAATTTATTGAAATTTGTTTAGTTTCAATGCAACAAATCGCCCCAGAAATTGGGTTATAATTTGTCATGGATTCGAAATCTTTAATCCTTGCTAAAAGTTTTTTAAATCAAATCGTTACTGTCACTATCGATCGACCTTTTGGTAGTCTTCATCCAAAATGGAATTATAAATATCCTCTTAATTATGGTTATTTAGCCAATATTTTTGCTCCTGATGGTGAAGAATTAGACGCTTATGTTTTGAAAATTAATCAACCTCTTAAAGAATTTACCGGTCAAGTTGTTGCCATTATTCATCGATTCGACGACGACGATGATAAATTAATTGTCGTTTCGGAAAATGAATTAATCACCGATGAAGAAATTGAAAAAGCAGTAGATTTCCAAGAAAAATATTTTAAGCACGAAATTATTAGAGTATAATTTGTTATGGAAAATAAGATAATTTTTCAAACCACTACTAAGACTGGTAAAAGTTTAACTTTTCGTTATCCAACCATCGACGATCTCCAAATTTTAACTGATTACATTAATAAGGCTTCGGCCGAAAAAACTTTTATTCGATTTCAAGGAGAACAAACAACTTTGGAAGGGGAAAAGAAATGGTTAGAGTCAACTATTAAAAGTATTGAAAGTAAAAAAGAAGTTTATCTTATGGCTTTTGTTGACAATAAATTGGCCGGAACCAGTGACATTGTTCAAGACAGTTTAACTAGAGAACATCGAGGTGTTTTTGGAATTATTGTTGATAGTCAGTACCGTGGTGAAGGAGTAGGTGAGAGTCTTATGAAGTTAGTAATTTCTGAAGCCAAAAAAAATCTGAATGGTTTAAGAATAATTTATTTGGAATGTTTTGCTCCAAATTTCATTGCTCAAAACTTATATAAAAAAATGGGATTTACAGAATATGGTCGACTTCCAGGTGGAGACAAATATAAAGGTGATTTTGTTGATGAAATTTTAATGTACAAAAAGGTCAAATAATTAATTGATATACTTTGATATATTTGTTCATTTGCGATGAATCTGCGGGTATTTTTTTTCTTCGTATTTGATACAATAAACTCAACAAATGATTGATATAAATTTACTTCGTCAACAGCCAGAACTCATCAAAACCGCGCTTCAAAATCGCCAAAAAGATTCTTCTGTGGTTGATCAAATTTTATCCATCGACAAAGATCGTCGCCAAGTTTTAATTCAAGTCGAAGACCTTCGTTCACAACAAAATGCTTTAAGTCGTGGTTTTAAAGGTAAGCCAACTGAAGACCAAATAAAAGAAGTTTCTATTGTTAAAGATAAATTAAAAATTCAAGAAGTTGAATTAAAAACTCTCGAAGATAAACAAAATTTATTATTAGAAGAAATTCCTAATATTCCTGCTGACGATGTTCCAGTTGGTAAAGATGAATCTGAAAATGTCATTTATAAAACTGTTGGAGAAATTCCTAAGTTTGATTTTCAACCTTTAGATCATGCTGACCTTGGTGAAAAATTAGATATTATCGATATTAAAAAAGCGGCTCAGGTTTCTGGTTCTCGTTTTGGTTATTTCAAAGGTCAAGGTGCCATTTTGGAAATGGCTGTCATGCATTATGCTTTTAATAAATTAGCTCAAAAAGATTTCACTGGCATGATTCCACCGGTCATGATTAAGGGTAGTACTGAATGGAAATGTGGTTATGCTAGCAATAAAAATTTGATGGGTGCTTACTATTCAATTCCAGAAGACGATCTAATTTTCATTAGTAGTTCTGAACATTCTGTTGTGCCATATCATATGGATGAAATTTTAGATGCTAAATTATTTCCAATTAAATACGTCAACTTCTCTCCTTGTTTTCGTCGAGAAGCTGGAACTTATGGTAAAGATATGAAAGGTATCCTTCGAGTTCACTTTTTTAATAAAGTTGAAATGAATGTTTTCACTCTTCCAGATTATAAAATTTCTGACGCTATGTGTTTAGAAATGTTAAATAATGAAGAAGAATTAATGCAAGAATTCGGAATTCCCTATCAAATTGTCAAAAATTGCACCGGAGATTTACCTCAACCAAATCGTCGTATGTACGACATAAATTCTTGGTTCCCAGGTCAAAATGCTTATCGCGAAACTCAGTCTTGTAGCAATTGCGGTGACTATCAAGCTCGTCGTTTAAATACCAAAGTCAAAATCGATGGTAAAAACGAACTAGTTCATATTCTTAACGCCACCTTAGTAACCGATCGCGCCGTCTTGGCTATTCTTGAAAACAATCAACAAGCCGACGGTAGTATAAAAATTCCGAAAGTCTTGCAACCATACACTGGTTTCGAGGTTATTAGGCCCAAAAATAGCTAGAGGAGCCACCCCTTCCGGCTGCTCTAATCAAACGATTGGAGTTGCCGGATAGGTGCTTTTTTCTGATAAACTAACCTATGTTTAATTTAATTAAAAATCTCTTTGATGAAAATGCTAAAAGACTAAAATCTTACCAGCCTCTCATTAAAAAAATTAACGACTTTGAATCCGAAATTTCTAAATTGGATGATAATCAGTTAGCTGCCAAAACTACCTATTTTAAGGAATTATTAAAAGAAGGTAAAACTCTTGATAATATTTTACCTGAGGCTTTTGCGGTTTGTCGTGAAGCTATCAATCGAGTTATTGGTGAACGAGCTTATGATGTTCAATTAATGTCTGCTATTACTCTTCATCAAGGAGCTATTTCAGAACAACGTACTGGAGAAGGTAAGACCCACTCAGTGGTCTTTCCTGCTTATTTAAATGCTTTAACGGGTCTTGGTGTCCATATTGTCACTCCAAACGATTACTTGACCCGTGTTGGTGCTGGTTGGTATCCAAAAGCTCTTGATTTTTTAGGTATTTCTACTTCCTGTATTGTTAATGAACAATCTTTTGTTTTAGATCAAAAATATACTGATAAGGATGAAACTATTGATGATCGTTTGGCTCATCTTCGTCCAGTTACTCGTCAGGAAGCTTATCAAGCCGATGTTACCTATGGAACCAATAATGAATTTGGTTTTGATTATCTCCGCGACCATATGGCTCCAGACCAAGACCGAGTTGTTCAACGACCTCACAATTTTGCCATTGTCGATGAAGTAGATTTCGTTTTAATTGATGAAGCTCGAACTCCTCTAATTATTTCTTCTCCAAACAATCAACCAGTTGATAAATACTATCAATACGCCAAGATAGCTGCTCAACTTCAACCTACCGATTATGTTATCGATGAAAAATCTCGATCTGCCACTTTATCTGAATACGGTATTAGAAAAGTTGAAAAAGTTATCAACGTTACCAATCTTTACGAAGAATCTTTTGAAACCATTCATTATATTGAAAATGCTATTAAAGCTCAGGCTATTTTTCACAAAGATAAAGATTACGTTATTAAAGATAATGAAATTATTATCGTCGATGAATTTACTGGTCGTTTAATGCCAGGTCGTCGTTGGTCAGATGGTCTTCATCAAGCTATTGAAGCTAAAGAAAATGTTACCGTTCAACGTGAATCTCAAACTTGGGCCACCATTACTTTCCAAAACTATTTCCGTCTTTATCAAAAATTAGCTGGTATGACTGGTACTGCTGCCACTGAAGCTGAAGAATTTAAAAAAATCTACGATCTTGATGTCATTCAAATTCCTACCAATAAAACCAAACAACGTATCGATCAAAATGATTTAATTTTTAAATCTCAAAGAGCCAAATATACTGCTGTCGCTAATTTTGTTGAAGAAAAATACAAACTTGGTCAACCAGTTTTAATTGGAACAACTTCAATTCAAAAAAACCAAGTAATTTCTTCTTTATTAACTAAAAAAGGGTTACCACATCAAGTTTTAAACGCTAAAAATCATCGTTCAGAAGCTGAAATTATTTCTAAGGCTGGTAAAAAAGGTGGTATTACTGTGGCTACCAATATGGCTGGTCGTGGTGTCGATATTATCCTTGGTGGTCCAAAAGAAGGTATGGATAAAGCTACTTGGAAAAAAGAACATGATGAAGTTTTATCTCTCGGTGGTCTTTGTGTCATTGGTACTGAACGTCATGAATCACGTCGTATTGATAATCAACTTCGAGGTCGTTCTGGTCGTCAAGGTGATCCAGGTTTTTCTCAATTTTATGTCGCTCTTGATGATGATTTAATGAGAGTTTTTGGTGGTGAAAAAATCAGCTCTCTAATGGAACGATTCAATATGCCAGAAGATGTTCCTTTAACTCATCCTTTAGTTTCTCGAGTTATTGAACAAATTCAAGTTAAGGTTGAAGGTTACAATTTTGATTCTCGTAAAAGTTTAGTTGAGTATGATGATGTCATTAATAAACAACGAAAAATTGTTTATCAAATTCGAGATTCAGCTCTTTTAAACCAAAAAGAAGCCCCAGAAAAAAACAAAGAATTAATTTTTAAATATCTAGAGAATCAAATTAACAATATTTTGGATCAAAACACTTCTTATGAAAATGGCAAAATTGATTTTGAAAAAGTTACTTTAGAATTTTTAGAAATTTTACCTCTCGATTCTCATAGTCGTCAGGAACTTAAAAAAGAATTAACTAAAGCCGAAAATCCAAATGAAGTTTTATTGAAAATTCTGACCGATCAATGGACTCAAAGAATTTCTTATTTTGGTAATGATTTAAGTAATAGTATTACCACGTTTGCTATTATTTCCACTCTTGATCCTTTGTGGGTTGATCATTTAACTGCTCTCGATGATTTACGAGATGGAGTCAGACTTCGAGGTTATGCCCAAAAAGATCCTTTAATTGAATATCGAAAAGAAGGTTATGAGATGTTCCAAAAACTTTTAACTAATTTTGAATACAATTTGTCTAGAAAACTTTTCCGACTCGAACCAGTTTCTAATCCAGATCTCATCCCAAAAAATATTACCGAAGGAAGAGGGGAAGAATCTTCATCAAAAGATTATAATGGTGAGCCTGCCGAACCACCACCAAAACAAGTCACTGTCAAAAATGAACAAGTAGTTGGTCGTAACGATTTATGTCCTTGTGGTTCTGGAAAAAAATATAAAAAATGCTGTTATCCAAAATTTGGCTAATAAATGAACTTCATAGATTCTTTTATAAAATTAAATGAAATGGAGACAGTTCATCAAATTGAAAGAATGCATGCTTATCCATCTCGTTTTTATCGTCTAGCTAACATTCTTGAAAAAAGACCTGAATTTATTTTTGTTCACAAAATTGAAAACAGTTTCTTTAATTTTTTTGATACTTCAAGGTTTAGTTATAAACCAAACAACCTTTTATTTTTAATATTTTTTATTTTTCTTTTGTTAATTTTTAATAAAATTTTTCGTGATCAAAAAAAATCTTGAATTAATTATTTTAGGTTTAATTCTAATTTTTGCCGGTCTTTTATATTGTTTCAAATTAAATAATGTTCCTTCTGGTGTTTATGTTGATGAAGCTGTAGCAGCTTATGATTCTTATTCTTTAGTCAATACTGGAGCTGATCATTTTGGTCAAAAATTTCCTATCGCTTTTCGTTTTTTTGGAGCTTATACTCCTGGATTGTTTGTTTATATAAATACTCTTCCTCTTAAAATATTTGGTTTAAACAATTTTTCTATCAGGTTTGTTTCTGTTATTTCTAGTCTAGTTCAATTAATTTTTTTATATCTAATTACCAAATTTTTTACTAAAGATAAATTAAAACATTCTCGACTTTTAACTATTTTTTTAATTTCTTTTATTCCTTGGGTAGTTTTTAATTCTCGACTTGGCTATGAAGTTACTTTAGCTCAAACCTTAATCACTGTTGCTGTTTATTTTTTATTATCTTCAATTAAAAATCCTAAATTTCTACTTATTTCTTCTTTGTTTTTTTCCTTATCAGTTTATACTGCCCATACTCAAAAAATTCTCGCTCCTTTAATTATTATTTTTTCATTTTTTCTCTTAAAAATTTGGCGCTATCCAAAAAAAATAGTTTTATTTTCCTTTTTAATCTTATTAATAACTCAAATACCAAATTTTTATTTAGTCACCACTAATTCTTTCTGGGTAAAAACTTCATCTATAAATAAAAACTATTCATCATTACTTAGTGATATTAATTATCAATTATTTCAAACAATTTCTCCAAAAACTTGGTTCAATCAATCTCCAGATATCGATATTCAACACCAAATTCCAGAAATATCGCTTTTTTATTCTTGGATGTTTTTACCTATTTTAATTGGTTTTATAAAAGTTTTTTTTCAAAAGAAAAAATCAATTGAAATTAAATTCATTATTGGTTTCTTATTAATTTCTCTAGTTCCTGGAATTTTATCTGGTCGTTTTATGTCTACTCAAAGACTAATCTCACTTTTAATTCCTTTTTCAATTTTTCTATTTTTAGGAATTGATCAAATAATTAAATTTATTAAAAATAAATTAATTCTAATTTTATTATTTGTTAGTTTAATTTTTTATTCTCTAGTAATGTTGTGGCGTTCTTATTTTATTCTTCTACCAAATCTTTATGCCTCAAATTGGAATTATGGAGCCGATCAAGCAACTCAATATATCCAATCAAATCCAGACAAACATTTTGTTATCGATAATACCCGAAATCCTCGTCAATATATTCTTTTTTTATATTATTTAAAATATAATCCTCAAAAATTTCACCAAGAAATAGGGGATTATTGGTCAAAAGATTATTATCAAAATACAAAATATATTTCAAATATTTCTTTTTCCAATCTTGAATTTAAACCTATATCTGATGATGATTTTAAAAATATTAATAATATTATTATTGGTGATGATTTAACTATTAATAATTCTGATATTGACAATAAAGGTCTTAAAATTATTAATGAAATTAAATTTCCAAATCAAAAACCAGCTTACATTTTTTATCAAAAAAAATAATATCAAGTCTTAAAATTTCAGTCTGTTATATAATCAATTAACGTTTATGTCTATTAATAAAAAAATATCAAAACAAATTTGGAAAGAAATCAAAAAAGCCAAGAACATCTTGCTTACTTTTCACCCAAATCCAGACGGTGATTCAGTGGGTAATTCATTAGCTCTTTTTCACGCTTTAATCAAAATTGGTAAAAAGGTTACCTTAATTTCCGGTGATTCTCCTTTTCCTTCAAATATGACTACTTTGCCGGGCAGTAAAAAAGTTATCAAAAAAAACATTTTCGAAATTAATCTTTCTGATTTTGATTTATTTTTGATTACCGATATTTCTTCTCTTGATCGAATTTCTCGAATTGAACCAATAGTTTTTCCAAAAACTTTAAAAACCATTTTAATTGACCATCATATTCTTCAAACACCTTTTACTGATATTAGTCTTGTTGAATCTTCTTATCCGGCTACTTGTCAAATAGTTTATGAGTTTTTTCAATTAAATAAAGTTAAAATTACTCCGGAAATTGCAGCTTGTTTATTTTTAGGAATTTATAGTGATACTGGTGGTTTTAAATACCCCAACACTTCAGAAAAAACTTTTTTAATGGCTGCTAATTTAGTTAAACTTTATCCAAAATTTAATCAACTAATTTTTGAATTAGAAAATAACGATCATCCAGATCGACTTAAATTTTTATCTCTTATATTATCCTCAGTTGAAACTCATTTTTCTGACCAAGTCGCCATTGCTTCTCTCAATTTTGAAACTCTTAAACAAAATAATTTACATCAATCTTCCATTGGTGGCTCTGAAATTGCTAATTTATTAAAATCTATTACTGGTTGGCAAATAGGAATTAGTCTAATTGAACATCAACCAAACACTATTAAAGCTAGTTTTAGAACTCGTGACGCATCAAAATTCGATGTTAGTAAAATAGCTAATGCTCTTGGTGGTGGTGGTCATAAAGCCGCTGCTGGTTTAGCTCTCAAAGATATTTCTCTTCCAGAAGCTAAAAATAAAATTATCGAAGCCATCAAAAAAGTCTATCCAAGATTAAAATAGATAATATTTTTTTTCAATTAAAACTATCGAAACATGATCTTGTGGTTGTTTTAAACAAATCACAGATAATACTTTTGCATTTGAATCGTTTATATAGCGGTAACATTCATCCTGAAAATCTTGATATTTTTTATCACTATTAATAGAAATTTCTCTTCCCTTTTGAAAATTAACTTCATCGTTTGACCTTAATCTTTTTATATAGATGACTGTTTCTGGGATTCCCTTTTCTGGTTTGGTTAACTTTGATATTTCATAAAAGTGTTCTAACTCACCAGAAATAATTTCATTTTCTTTTAATTGTCTTTCTATTTCCAATAAGGTTGTTTCTTCAGTAATTTCTTTTTGGCCATAATTTAATATTTTTAGACATAAATCTACAGGTGATATTAAATCAACATTTTCTGTTTGTGTTGATAATAATTCCTGCTTTGGCATTCTCCAAATTAATTAAAAATATAAATCATAATTAATTTATAACATATATTTTTTGCTACAATCATCTTATGAATGACTGTATTTTTTGTAAAATTGTCAAAGGTGAAATTCCTTGTCATAAAATTTATGAAGATGAAAATTTTTTAGCCTTTCTCGATATTAGTCCAGTTTCTCTTGGCCACACTCTTTTAATTCCTAAAACTCATTTTCGTTGGGTCTATGATGTTCCAAATTCTGGTGAGCTTTGGCAAGTTGCTCAAAAAATTGCTATTTCTTTAAAAGATTCAAAATTAAATCCTGACTTTATTAGTTTTTTAACTGTAGGGAATGAAGTTCCACACGCCCATATTCATATCATTCCTAGGACCTTAAACGATACTGTTCAACCTATTTTACAATCAATTCCTCATTTAAAACCAACTGAAGACCAATTTTTAGACATTACTAATCAAATTAAAAATTTAATTAAATAACATGGATAAAGACAATAAAGAAATAGTTAATGAATTAAAAAAGTTAAATAAAAAAATTGATCAGATAACTAACAACAATCGGTTTTTTGTTTATAATACCAATCCAGCTAAATTTGGTTTTTTCAATTTTTTAGGTGGTACTTTTCATGCTCTTGGTACTATTTTTGGGACAGTAATTGTAGCTTCAGTAGTAGTCTATCTTTTTTCCCAATTCAACATCACTAAATCAATTTCAAAATGGATTCAAACTACCTTAAATCAGGTAAATTTTACTAAAATATCTGCTCCAGAAATAAAACAAATCGAAAATATTCAAGAAAAAATAGTTTCTCCAAGCCCAACAATTGAACAACTAAATTAGTTGTTACTGCTTCTTTGGAATCGAATTCTATCAGTCTTATTTAATAGTTTTTTTCTCAAACGAACTGTCTTAGGAGTAATATCGATTAATTCATCACTATTAATAAAATCTAGTGATTCTTCAATACTATATTTAACTGCCGGAGCTAAAACGATACCATCATCATTTCCAGCTGAACGCATATTAGTTAACTGTTTACCTTTACAGATATTGAGTTCTAGATCGCCAGTCATTGGTCTAAGACCAACAATTTGACCTTCATAAACCATTTCAGTTGGAGAAACAAAAGTAATTCCTCTTTTTTGAGCTAAATCTAATCCGAAAGATAAAGCTTTTCCAGATTCAAAAGAAATCAAAACTCCATTTCTTTCTTTTTTATTTTCTTCTTGTTTTGGTTCGTAAGCTAAAAATAAAGTATTTAAAGAGACTGTTCCTTTGGTTTCGGTCATCAAAACACTTCGTAAACCCAAAGCATTTCTTTCACTAATTTTATAAACCATTCTGGTTCCAAATTTTTCATCAGTTTGCATATCTATCATTTCTGCTTTTCTTTTACCAAGTTCTGAAGTGATAGTCCCCACATATTCATCTGGAGTAATAATAGTTAGTTCACTAAAAGGTTCAAATTGTTTTCCATCAATAGTTTTTAAAATAACTTCTGGTTTACCAACTTCCATAGCGTAACCTTCACGTCTTAATTTTTCGATTAAAACCGCTAAATGTAGTTCACCACGACCAGAAACCAAAGTTCTAATACTATCATTTGGATCATTTTCAATTTTTAATCCTAAATTAGCTTCAACTTCTTGTTCTAATCTTTCTTTAAGTTCACGACTAGTTAAAAATCTCGATTCATCTCTAGCAAAAACACCAGTATTTGGTCCAAAACTAGCTTTTAAAGTTGGCTCAGCCACTTCAATTGCTGGTAAAGCTACTTGATAACTAGGAGCAGTTAAAGTTTGTCCAATTTCGATTGCTGAAATTCCAGATAAATAAACCACTTCACCAGTACTAGCAGTTTGAGTTTCGACTTTAGTAATTCCTTCATTAACATACATTTTTTCAACTTTGAAATTACCTAAAACTTTTTGATCAGGTTTAACTAAAGAAATAAAATCGCCTTTTTTAACAGTTCCTTGATTAATTCTTCCCAAAGCTAATCTACCTAAGTATTCATTTTTTTCAAAAGCAGAAACCAACATTTGGAAAGGTTTATCTTCAATTGTTTCGGCATTTGGTAGGGTTTTTAAAATAGTTTCAAAAAGGGGAGTCATATCACCAGGAACATCCATCGATTCTGGCATATCGTAAAAAGTTTTTCCATCTCTACCAATTGCGTAGATAATTGGAAAATCTAAAAGTTCTGGATCATCAGCTAAAGATAAAAATAAGTTTTCAGTATCAGCCACAACTTCTTTTACTCTTTCATCTTTTCTATCAATTTTATTGATAACTAAGATAACTTTTAGCTTATAGTCTAGAGCTCTTTTTAATACGAATTTAGTTTGGGATAAAGGACCTTCGGCAGCGTCTACTATTAATAGTACGCCATCAGCCATATTTAAGACTCTTTCCACTTCACCACCGAAATCAGCATGTCCTGGAGTGTCAATAACGTTAATTTTTGTATCTTTATAAAAAACAGAAGTATTTTTAGATAAAATAGTGATTCCTTTTTCTCTTTCCAAATCATTAGAATCCATAATTCTATCGACGTTCATTTCCGCTTGATTGTCTCTGAAGGTGTGGGTTTGTTTAAGCATTGCATCCACCAAAGTAGTCTTACCATGGTCAACATGGGCGATTACTGCAATGTTTCTAATATCATTGAATTTGGGCATCCTTGCATTGTACTATAATATTCACATTTTGCAAGGAAAAAGAACCTAAAATTTATTTATAACCTTAATATTTAAGCTATAATGGATTTATGTTAAAAAAATCTCTTATTATTTCTTTTTTATTTCTTCTATTTCTTTCTTTATTTTTAGTTTTTCCTAAAAAAATAACCAAAGAAAAAGTTGAAAACAAAGTTAACCAAACCATTCAAAAAGTTGAAAAGATTAAAGAAACCATTGCTCCAGAGCCCACCAAAATGCTTGAAACTGGATTACCAAATACACACCAGATTACTACTGTCTTTGTCCAACAAGCTCCTGAGAAGAACTGGGATGAGCCATGGCAAGATGCTTGTGAAGAAGCTTCTCTTCTAACTGTCGATTTTTACTATAAAAATATAAAATCCATCACTACTGAAACTAATCGCGATAGCATTTTAAAAATGATTGAATTTGAAAATACCCAATCTTTTACTAGCGATATGACCGTCAATCAAATGGCCATAGTTGGTCAAAAATATTTAGGTTATCAAACTAAAATAATCGACAATCCAACCATTGAAGATATTAAAAATTATCTTGTCAAAGATATTCCAGTTATAGTTCCCGCCAGTGGCAAAATTTTATTTAAGGAAAATACTCATTTTAATTCTGGTGGTCCTTATTATCATAATATTGTAATATTAGGTTACAATGACGACAAACAACAATTTACTGTTCATGATGTTGGTACCAAAGCCGGAAGTTATTTTCACTATTCTTACTCATTATTAACGAATAGTATTCACGATTTCCCTGACTCTAATAAAAAAGAAGATATTAACAATGGTCAAAAAAGAATTTTAGTTTTGCTAAAATAAGAAATGAATTTTAAAAATATTATTTTTACTTTTTCATTTTTATTAGTTTCTAGTTTTCTTTTATCAGCTTGTACACCCAAGTTTGAATCAGAAAATTTAAATTTAAAAACCAATATGGGTCAAAATCAAACAATACCAACTCCAGTTCCAACTATTACTATTTCTACAAATCCAACCACAATTCCAGCTTCAAATTCAGCCAAAGTGACTAGTAATACTGTCGTTTTGACAACCAAAGATGGTCAAATTACTTTAAATTTATTTACCGATAAAACTCCAAATACTGCGGCTAATTTCATTAATAAAGTTAATTCTGGTTTCTATAACGGTCTTACTTTTCATCGAGTTATAGAAGGTTTCATGGCTCAAGGTGGCGATCCAACTGGCACTGGTAGTGGTGGTGGTAAACAAAAATCTGAATTAAACAATATTCCTTTTGTTCGTGGCACTATTGGTTTAGCTAGAACAGCCGAAACCGACCAAATTAGTAATGATAGTCAATTTTTCATCTGTTTTTCCACCCAAGGTTGTCAACATTTAACTAGCCAATATGTTAATTTTGGCCAAGTTATTTCTGGTCTCGACGTTTTAGATAAAATTCAACAAGGTGATAAAATTATTAAAGCCGAAGTTAAATAATAAAAAATGATAAAAAAAATAATTCCTTTAATTTTAATTATGGCCATTCTTTTTGGAGTTTTTAAATTACTTTCCCAAAAGCCTTCTTCTATAAAGAATACTGTTGATACTAGTCAATCAGAATTAATTCTATTTTATGGCAATACCTGTCCTCATTGTAAAATTGTTGAAGAATTCATTAAGACCAATAAAATTAATGAAAAACTAAAAATTGACCAACTTGAAGTTTATGAAAATAAAGATAATGCCGCTACTATGGTTTCTCTTGTTCAAAAAGTTTGCTCAGATCAAATAACTAAAGAGGGAATAGTTGTTCCTTTTTTAATTGATACCAAAAATAATAAATGTATTATTGGTGATACACCTATTACTGACTATTTGTCTAGTCAAGTCAAATAGGTCTGATGCTACAATTAAATTGTGAGTCATTCATCTTTTAAGAAAGCTAAAAAATTTAAAATTACTCCAAAAGTTATAATTCGTCTAATCATCTTTTTTGTGGTGGTTTATTTTTTGATTATTATTTTCTCCTCCAACAATCAAACCTTCTATTCCAGTCAATCCGATGATCCGACTGTTTTTACTAATGAAATTAAAGTTGATTCTTGGTATGAAAAAATTCCTCTAGAAAATCGTCAAAAAATAGAGAATTTAGGTCAAAGCCCAGCGGTTAAATTTATTCAAGAAAAGTTTGATTATTTAAAACAAGAAAGTCAATATTTTCCTCAAAAACAAATTAAAGAAATTAAAAAAATGATTATTCAAAATATCTATCATGATATGATGAACAATATTGATCAACAATAATTTATGGCAAATATCCAAGAATTTAAAGATAAATTATCACTTCTCAAAACCAAGCTCCATTTTACTGACAATCTTAAATCATTAGAGGATTTAAAAATTAAATCAGAAGACCCAGAACTTTGGCAAAATCCTCAATCTGCTCAAGAAATTCTTCAAAATATTTCTGATCTTCAAAAAAATATTCAATTAGTTCAAGATATTGAATCAGAAATTAAATCCTTAGAAGAATTCGAAGAATTTTTAAATGGTAATCCTGATCCTGAATTAGAAATAGAAATAACCTCTCATGTTAATTCTTTAGATAAAAAAATTTCTTCTTTAGAAATTCAAACCTATCTTTCAGGAAAATATGACAAAAATCAAGCTATATTTTCCATCCATGCTGGTCAAGGTGGTACCGAAGCTATGGATTGGGCGGCTATGCTTCAACGCATGTATCTTAAATTTTTTGAAAAAAAGGGTTGGAAATTTGAACTTATTGATTTACTTTCTGGTGAAGAAGCAGGGATTAAATCAGTTTATTTAAAAATTGCTGCTCCTTTTGCTTATGGTTATTTAAAAAAAGAAGGTGGTGTTCATCGTTTAGTCAGACTTTCTCCTTTTAATGCCGATCAGCTGCGTCAAACTTCATTTGCTAAAATTGAAGTCACTCCAGTTATTCAAAATGACAGTAGTGTTAATGTTAAACCAGAAGATATTGAATTTTCTGCTTTTAGATCTGGTGGTAATGGTGGTCAAAACGTCAACAAAGTTAGTACTGCTGTTCGGTTAGTTCATAAACCAACTGGAATTTCTGCTAGTAGTCAAAGTCAACGATCACAAGAACAAAACCGTAATGTGGCTATGGAAGTTTTACTTTCCAAATTGTGGGCTATTGAACAAGAAAAACAAAATCAAGAACAACACGATATAAAAGGGGATAATGTGGTCGCTGGTTGGGGTCATCAAATTAGATCTTATGTTTTACATCCTTACAAAATGGTCAAAGATTTGCGCACTAAATACGAAACTTCTGATACTTCATCAGTTTTGGATGGTAACCTAGATGAGTTTATCGAAGCTGAATTGAAGATATAACTATTAATTTTTAATTCTTAATTATTAATTATTTTGCTATACTGAATTATTAACTATTAATTATTTATTATTATTAATTCTTAATTCTTAATTATTAATTATCTAAAGTATTATGGATATTCCAAATTTATCTCAAAATTATCAAGCTCCAATTACTAGTCCAACAGCTTCTACTTCAACTCCAAGAAAAAATCTTAAAAACAATAATACTAAATTTGTTTTTCTTATTGTTCTAATTTTAGCTATCGTTAATGGTTTTTGGGTTTCTCGTTTTTTACCTACCAACAAATCTACTTCTGAATCAAATAAAACTAGTGTTTTTGATAGTACAATTTCTACTGAAAATATAAAAGATAAAAGTGAAATCGAAGTTGGTAAAACTTATGGTGATTCTGAAAAAGCTTTTAAAGACAGTGCTACTGGTACTGTTGAGGCGGGTAGTATTAATGGAGAAGGAACTCATATCTTAAATCGTGATGGTGGTGCTAGTCAGCGTGTTTCCTTAATCTCTTCAACTACTGATCTTGACCTTTTTGTTGGTCGTAAAGTTGAAGTTAAAGGCGAGACTAATGCTTCTACTAAAACAGGTTGGTTAGTCGATGTTGGTTCAGTTAAAGTTCTAGAATAAATATGAAAATTGTCTTTGATCAAGTTAATAAAAATTTCGGCATTATTGATGTTTTAAAAGACATCAGTTTTGAAATTGATCAAGGCGAATTTGTGTTCATTTTAGGTAATTCTGGAGCTGGTAAATCAACCCTTTTAAAGTTAATTTTAAATCAATTAAAACCAACTTCTGGAACTATTACTGTTGATGATATTGATTTAGTTAAAGGGAGTAAAGAAGAAATAGATTCTATTCGTCGTCGTATTGGGGTTATTTTTCAAGATTATCAACTTATTGCTGATAAATCAGTTGAAGAAAATATCGCCTTAGCTCTTAACATTGTTTCTTATCCATCGGAAAAAATTGAATCTCGTATCGATCAAGTTATTAAAGAAGTCAATTTAAGTTCTCGTCGATACTTATTTCCCGCTCAATTATCCGGCGGAGAACTTCAACGAGCTGCTTTAGCTCGAGCTTTAGCTATTGAACCTCAAATAATTTTGGCTGATGAGCCTACTGGAAATCTTGATATCGAAAATTCTTGGAATTTAATTAAACTCTTAAAAGAGATTAATAAAAAAAATAACACTACTATTATTATGACTACTCATAATCAAGATATTGTCACTTCTTTAGGCAAAAGAAACATTATCATTGAAGATGGTGAGATTAAAAAACATCATACTCATTCACATTCAGAAAAATAAATATGAATCATATTAGAACAACTTGGCATCATATCAGAAGATCACCTTTTCAAAGTTTAATCGCTATTATCGTCATGACTCTTAGTTTTTTTGTCATGTCAATTTTTATTTTTACTAACACTGGTCTTTCTACAGTTTTAAATTATTTTGAAACCAAACCAGAAATTACTTTATTTCTTAAAGATGGACTAGATAAAGCCACTGTCGAAGGAATTCAAAAAGAACTTTCTAACTATAAAAATGTTAAAGAAATTAAATACATTTCCAAAGATAAAGCTTTAGAAATATATAAAGAACAAAATAAAGATAATCCACTTTTAACCGAAATGGTTACTGCTAGTATTCTTCCAGCTTCTTTCGAAGTTACAGTTTCTGAACCAGCTATTCTAGAAGAAATTTATCAAAATTATTCCACTCGAACCACTGTTATTGATGAAATTATTTATCAAAAAGATGTTATTAAATCTCTCTTAAATTGGACTAAAAATATTCGTATTAGTGGAATTATTATCACTGTAATTATTGGTTCAATTTCTCTTTTAACTATTATTACTATCATTGGAATGAAAATAACCAATCGAAAAGAAGAAATAAAAATTAGCCGTCTTCTTGGAGCTTCCAAGTTTTATGTCAAAAAACCATTTTTATTAGAAGGTCTTTTTTATGGACTTTTTGGTAGTTTCTTTGGATTTATTTTTACTTTTTTTATTATTCTAATAATTAGAAATTCTGTTAATAATTTTTTCCAACCAGTCGTATTCTTTAATATCAATCCTGTTTTTTATCTAGAAATTCTTTTAATCGAACTATCAGTCGGTTCTATTCTAGGTTTATTTGCTAGTTGGATTGGTTCTAATAGATACATTAAATATTAAGTTTAATGACTAAAAAAATATTTCTTCTATTATTTTTTGTCTTGGCTACTTTTTTTCTAACAACTCCTATTAAAGCTGACGAAACCCAAGATTTACAAAACAAAATTTCTGAATATACTCAAAAACTTAACGAACTCGGCACTGCCAAAAACACTCTCGCTAATCAAATTAAAATTCTTACTTCTCAATACGAGTTAACTCAATTAAAAATCACTCAAACTGAAAATTCCATCAAAGGCTTGGAACAGGAAATAAACAATCTATCTGTTGAAATCGATAAATTAAACATTCAATTAAACGATCTCTCTCAATTGTTTGTTTACCAAACTGCTCAAAATTATAAAAATCAAAGAAAAGCTCCTCTTTTTTTCTTTCTCTTAAATTCTAAATTGAATGATTTTCTTCAACAAAATGAATATGTTTCTTCAGTTAGACAAAATAATCAGGAAAATTTAATTAAAATGGGAACTATTAAAGAGAATTACGATATCCAAAAAACCGCCAAAACCAAGAAACAACAAGACATGGAAACTCTCCAAAAAACTCTCGCTGCTCAAAAAATTAGTCTCAATAGTCAAAAAGCTGCTAAGGATCAACTTTTAGCAATTACTAAAAATGATGAAAAAAAATATCAATCACTTCTTTCTGATGCTCAAAGGCAATTAGCTGCATTAAAAAACTTTTCCAGTTCAGCTGGTGGCAGTAGTTGTTTATCATCTTCGCCAGGGTCTGGTAGTGATGGTAATTTCTATTCTCAAAGAGATCCTCGTTGGTGTAGTCAATATATTGGTAATTCCAAAGATACTATTGGTGAAGTCGGTTGTTTTCTTAGTAGTGTGTCTATGGTCTATAAAAAAATTGGTTCAGGAATGACTCCTTCATCTTACGCTGCCGATTCTAGTAATTTTTGGAGTAATACTGCTTACATGGTTACTCCATCTGCTCCATCTGGTTATACTTATAAACAAGTCTCTTACAGCGTTTCTACTATTGATAATGAACTTAAAGCTGGTCGTTATGTTATCGCTCAAATGAGGATGAGTACCGTGGCTGGAATGCATTTTATCGTTATCATTAGTGGTAGTAACGGTAGTTATAAAGTTCATGATCCTTGGTATGGTCCAGATCAAAATTTTAGCGATCACTATTCTCCTAGTTTAGTCATGAGTCTTCGATTATTTACCAAATAAAAATCCCCTCCGCTTGTTAGCAAAGGGGATTTATTTATTTTTTTAAAAATCGACGATCTATCATCTACGATCTAAGATCTCTCTTAGTATCCTCTAGCGTATTTTCTTAAAGCTAATCCACTAGCAACTAAAGTTACGATTCCAATAGTTTTAACTATCAAATCATTAGCACCAGTATCTGGAACAGTAGATTTACCAATAAAGTAACTAGCGTTATCTTCATCACAAGTGCCATCTGCACAAGCTTTAGTATTATTAGTTCTACTAACAACTGAACTAATTTCAGTAGTATCAGTGATTTTAGCTCTAATTAAATATTCTTTAGATTCACCAGGAGATAATCTATCAATAGTCCATTCAATTAATCCAGTATTACTATTATAGGTACCTGGTAAGAAAATTAAAGTTAAATTTTTTGGTAATTTATCAGTAGCCTTAATATTGACTAAATCTTGATTACCAGTATTTTCAACTTTGATTTTGAACTCAATTACGTCGTTTTCATAAAAGACCTTTTTGTCAGATCCAATATTATCGAAATATTGAGTATCACCAATAGATCTAATTGTTTTGTCTATGGAAATCTCTTTTTTAGATTCAGTAGTGGAGTATTGAGCTTCAATACCAAATGGTTTGATCAACGATAATGTTAATATCGCTAATGCGGTTAAGACCGAAGTTAATTTTTTAATATTGTGTTTCACCTGCGTATTTAATTTTTAATTATAGGCTATTATATGAAACAAATACCTAATTGTCAAGCATATTACTAATTACTTGTCTTTTGTTGTCTTTTTAGCTTATAATTTACCTATGAAAAACTTTTTAATAGATGAGCTATCTGTTTTTTTTCCTTGCTATAACGAAGAAAAAAATATTGCTAATACTGTTAATAAAACAATTCCTGTTCTCGAAAAAATTGCCACCAAATGGGAAATTATTTTAGTCAATGATGGTTCTAAAGATAATACTGCTAAAGTTTTAGAAAAAATAAAAAAAGAACATCCCTCTCAAATTAACATTATTACTCACAATCCTAATCGTGGTTATGGTGGTGCTTTAAAAAGTGGTCTTTATAATGCTAAATATAACTGGATTGCTTTTACTGATGCCGATGGCCAGTTTGATTTTACCGAAATAACTAATCTTATTGAAAAACAACAAAAGACCAAGGCAGATATTGTTATTGGCTACTATTTAGCTCGTCAAGTTTCTAAAGCGGCTATTTTTACTAGTAAAATCTGGGAATTAATTGTCTTTATTCTTTTTGGACTTCACGTTACCGATATTGATTGCGGTTTTAAGTTAATTAATAAAAAAGTTGTCGATACTATTCCCAAATTAGAAGCTGAAAGGGGAGCTTTTATTAGTAGTGAATTTCTTATCAAATCTAAAAAAGCCGGTTTCAAAATAGTTGAAATTGGAGTTCACCATTATCCTCGAGTTGAAGGTCAAGCTACTGGTCGTCAGTTAAAAGTTATTATTAAAAGTTTTTCCGATCTTTTTAAACTTTGGTTTAAAACCACTTTTCACCGTGCTTAAAAAATTCTTTAAAAACAACTGGCTTATTATTGTTATTCTTTTGATTGCTTCTTTTTTGCGTCTTTATCGAATTGGTGACTATATGGAGTTTTTAGGTGATCAAGGTCGAGATGTTTTAATTATTCGAGATTTTTTAAAAAATGGTAATTTATTTTTCATCGGTCCTCAAACTAGCATTGGCAACATGTATCTTGGCCCATTCTTCTATTACTTAATTGCTCCATCTTTACTTTTAGCCAATTTTAGCCCCCTTGGTCCAGCTGTTTTTATCGCTTTAATTAATATTGCTACTGTCTATATGGTCTATTTCATCGGCAAAAAATGGTTCAATAAATTCACTGGTCTTGTTTCTGCTTTTCTTTTTGCTATTTCTCCTGTAGCTATTAAATATTCTAATTTCATTTGGAATCCAAACATAATGGCTTTCTTTAGTTTACTTTTTGTTTATTTCTTTTTTGAAGCTTTTCGAACCAAAAAGTATAAAAACTTCATTTTTGCCTCACTGTCATTTGTTATGGTTATGAACAGTCATTATCTTGGATTGGCTCTTCTTCCTTTTGTTGGATTGTATTGGCTTTTCAATCTTTATCAAATAATCAAAAAAAAATCACCAGAGCTTAAACCATTTTTAATTAATACTTTTCTTGCTGCCTTTGTCTTTATTTTATCCTTAACTCCTCAAATTCTTTTCGATATTAAACATAATGGTCAAAATACTAAAGCACTATTAACTTTCTTCACTCAACGTGAGACTACTGTTAATATTAAAGCCTACAAGGCCATTCCTGAGCTTCCTAGCCTCTTTAATCAAATCAATACTAGTTTACTCGGCGGTAAAATTGAAACTTTCGGCTTAGTCATTAGTATTCTTTTTTCAATCTCTTTTGTTTGTCTTTTTTTAAAAAAGTCTCAACGATCCACGATCTATCATCTACGATCTTTCTGGTATATCTTCTTCTGGTTATTATCTGGAATAGTAGCCTTAGCTTTATACAAACAACATATTTACGATCATTATTTCGCTTTTCTTTTTCCAGTTGTCTTTTTACTTGTTGGTTTTCTTATTTCCAAATTTAAATTACTTGGAATTCCTTTATTAATAATCATTATCATTGCTTCATATCTCGGAAACGCTTTTCGTTGGTCACCAAACTATCAATTAAGAACAACTCAACAAGTTGCTCAAATAATTAATTCTAATTCTAATAATCAAGATTTCAACTTTGCCTTATTATCCAAAATGGGTTGGGGATTCTCTTATTATTTAACTGAAAATCCAAATTATTTTGAAATTAAAGACAAATTAACTGAACAGCTTTTTGTTGCTTGCTATCCTTTCCAAATTGAATGCAACCCTATTGGTAATCCAGAATATAATATTGCCGCCTTTGGTTGGGCTAAAATAGATCAACAATGGGATATAAACGGTATTAAAGTCTTTAAGCTCGTCCATAATCCAAATGGTCAAAAAACAAATT